>Ga0213919_1000067_pt1 | contig 59661 bp, 107 predicted proteins | sample McNCre317MG_FD_161056 | JGI IMG/M metagenome (GOLD analysis project Ga0213919, IMG submission 161056) | Freshwater microbial communities from McNutts Creek, Athens, Georgia, United States - 3-17 MG | ecosystem: Environmental > Aquatic > Freshwater > Creek | place: USA: Georgia | collected...
CTGTGGTGTCAAAGTCCTTGCGCGGGGTCGATAGCTCGTCGACCAAGTCGTCTAGATGCTCACACTCGCTCGAAATGCTGATCAGTTCTGAGGGGTGGAACTTCATGCCTTTGGTGACGGCGTTGAAGGTGTTGCGGAACCGGTCTGCAACCCCCCACCACGCTTGCGCCTTAAGGTTCGAATAGAAGTCCTTGTTCAGCGGAGCCTTGGGGTCTTTGGCGTTGATCCGCTTTTCCTTGTTGGAGACCTCGTCCCCGGCGTTGAACTTGGTGTAGAGCACCTTGACGTGCTTGGTTTCGTTCAGTGCCTTGAAGTGCGCGCCGGCAAAAGCTCCTACGCCGATGCAGTCGTAATTGATCTCCGCGCCTTCCGTCGTTGCAAGGGTGTGAACCTTGGATGCGGACTTCAGAAGTTCGTCCTCGCCAGCCTTCCATTCGTCAATAGCGGTGATGACGATGCCGTGCGCGATCGCCGTCGCATTCTTGTCCTCGCCGCTATCGGCAACGTCGAACCCAATACGTTTACGACCGGTCGGCTCAATTCCAAGCTTCTTGTGCGCATCAATCGCCGCCATAATCCAAGAGCGCTTTATGATTACCGCGTCGTCGTCCTCGCGCGGCTCTCCAAGGTAGACATGGCGAAACTCGTCCTCGTCCTCGTCCTTAAGCGCCTGGATGACCTTGAGGATAGTCTTCGAGAGAAACGGATTTTCGTCGAAGTTGATCTTGCGCTTGACGGTGTCCGGCGGCGTGTTTGTCACAAACCGGCGGTAGACGAAGTCGGTCACCAGCCGCGGATTGAAGATGATCCAGAATTGCGACTGCTCGTTACGAAGCGTCGGCTCTAGGATCTTCCATTGCTCCTCAGTGAGGTTATGCGCTTCTTCGATCCAGCAGACGTCAATGCCTTCCAGCGACTTGATTTCGTCGATGTTGCGCCAGAGGCCGTAGAATAGAAATTCGGAACCGGTGACCTTGTGCCGGATGGACGTGGTTGTGATGACGAATTCGGCTTGGAGCCCAAAGCGCTTGATCGTGCCTTCGATCAAACTTTTCACGCTATCTGCTACACGATTCTGAAATTGTCTCGTGCAAAGAAATCGCACTCTGTAGTTAGATGCTAAAAATACTGAGAACCCTGCAGCATCCCAACTTTTGCTTGATGATCGTCCGCCATACAAAACCCGATTTCTGGCCGGAGTAGTCCAAAAATCACGAAGCGCTGGGTTCAGCGTTGGATGTGTCTGAATACGACCAATGGAACCCATAGGATTTTCTGTGTTTCCCCGTAGCTGACAACCAGATTCCAGTTTTACTCGCTTTTGAGATGCCGCTCTTTCGTACCCATTCCGCCGCAGATGTTAGCGATGGGAATGTTAGACCGGTTTCCTGACAAATGATCGCTTTTTTGCGCTGTGCATCAGACATCCTCTGTCGGGATTCCCTGCTCCTCTTTGCTCCAAGGTGTGCCTTGACGCACTTCGCGATGGTTTCAGGAGATAGTGTCCGCCCCTTTCGCGTCTCGCTCATTTTTTGACGAGTTTCTTGAGATGCGATACGGCCTCGATTTCGTTCGGACACGGACGCCCCAAATTCAGCCGTTCTCTTTTTCCCGCGCAACTTCTCTGCCCGACGCTCGACCAATTCACGCGGCTGAGGTCTACCGACGTGCGCCGATCGAATTGCCTCCTTGGTCGCATCGGTATGGTGATAACCTGAAATACCCTCCCCACCATCAGTGAAATTACATGTCGGGCAAAGACGCTCAATTTCTTCGCGTTCTAGAGCAAAGGCCTCTTGCTCTGTCAGATATCGGTGAATGATCTCAACATCAAAGCCGTGCTTTTTTGCCGTACGGGACCACAGGCTATTGCGACCGGACTTCACCCAAGCTCGCTTGCCAGTTCCCTTCCCGACATAGAACACATCTCCTGTATCGTGACGGCGATGCGCATAAACGTAGAACCGATCACTTTGCATTTTTGGGTTTTTGCTGGGCATAGAAATCCGCAAGGGTCTTCACTGTGACCTCTCCGGACAGGTTGACGTTCATGCCGTCCTTGAATAGGCCAAGGTGCTTGCCGAGGTCGACCAACGCCGCGCGCTTGTCCGAAAGCTTGAACTTCACCCGGCGCACACTCTGCGCGTCCTCGCCCGATCCATCCTTGACGGTGTCGACCGTGACTTCGGACAATGCCGCAGCCTGATCGCGGGAAAGACCGCTGAAATCCGGAACAGGCTCGCCGTCGGCGTTCGCCCGCATATAGTCCTGCATGTTGGCAAAGCCGATCAGCGCCAATTCCCGCAGTACCTTTTCCGCGCTGATTTCCAGCTTTTCAGCCTTCTTTTGCTGGCGCGCTTGGATGGCGGCGAAGACATGAGGCTTCACCTTACCATTGCTAACCCATTGATATGCCTTAGTTGCTGCCATTGTCTTGCTGTATCCGGCAGCGATGGCGGCGCGGTTTACGTCCATATCAACGAGATATTCGTCAACGAACCGCTTTTCCTGGGGGGTGAGTTTTTTCGCGCTTTTCATCGGGGAAAGACCGCCGTGCCAATGTCGCACTAACGAGACACGGCACGGCAGCAAGTTGGGGAGTTAGAGGAACCACCTGAATACCGTCAGGCCGCGGAAGCGCCGGAGCTACGGGGCCGGCGAATTGGGTTATGACAAGCCTGGAATTTCGTGCGTCAGACTTTCGAAGCAAATCAGCTTGCCGTCTGCGCCTTGGACGGTGAGCAGGACCGGCGTCGAAACAGCGTCCGGTGCCTTCCCCTTTTTTGGGGCGTAATAGATCGTCGCGGTCGCGGTTCTGTCCAGCTTCATGGCTTGCGGATAGAACCCGCCCATACCCTCGTTTCCCCAATCTCCGCTGCGGTCAGCACCGCAAGTAATTGCGAGATGGTGGATGGCGCGCGCAAAGCGCTCAGGCGTGATCGGCTTCCATTCGTGGACGGATGTGCTGCGGCCGGGCATTTCAGATGCGTATTTCATCGTCTTTCCTTCCAGGTGCGCCAGGCTCCTGCCCGCGCGCGTGCGATTTCCCGAAACCGTCGGGAGCGGTTTACAAAATCTTCCTTTTGCTTGACGACGCCGCGGGGCAGCTTTCCAAACCAGGAACTTTCCTCACCTCCCCGCCATAAGCCGGGCGATAGATGGTGGACGAATGAAGGTGCTTTCATGGAGTATAGGCGCAGAAGGCGTGACTTGCCGTTTGATTAGGATGCTGGCCTGGCGCGCGCTGGAGATCTTCTGCAGCGCTTTTTGTTTATGACCACCCCAAGGTCGAACCGCAGAAGGGGAAATATCTTTGATGATGCTTAGTGCGGTAACATTGGAGATATGGAACGCTTTTCCGCACTCAGATGAACTTGCACCTGCAACGTACATATCGAATAGCGCTTTACATTGCTGCTGTGATAAGCGCGCGACTGGCCTTCCCATGCGATCTCCGTGAAGTGGTGCCGACTGCCGGTCTCGAACCAGCGGCCCGCGCATTACAGGTGCGCCGCTCTACAGACTGAGCTAAGCCGGTGTGATTGGTGCGCCCGCCTGGACTCGAACCAGGGACCGGGCCGTTATGAGCGGTCGGCTCTGACCAACTGAGCTACAGGCGCGATATCGTATCACTTTGGGAGGGCGGGGCGCCGGGTACGGCCGATCCGGTCGCCTGCATAACATCCCCTGCGCGTCCTTCCGCGCCGCCGCAGCATACGCCTTTCGGCGGTCTTGAGGCGCAGCCGTTTCAGGCGCGCGATTTTGTGCGCTCTCTCTCGCCGTCACGAATTGGACTGTTGCGGGTACCATTCTGGCCGTCCGTATTCGTCGTCGCCATTGTTCATTAGCGCAACAGCCGTATCCGAGCGCAAACTGTTGAAATTGCGGGATTTTCATTGCTCCCGCTCTACGTCGGTTCGAGGGAACCTGACGTAAAATCACCGAAGCGCCCATTTTATGGGGCCTAACGACATTTTGTGTCAAGGGAGAAAGCGAACCCCACCCGTTGAAACGCTACGGAATTTACCGCAGAAGCATGGACACAACGTCTTGAAGTTGCTCCGACCGAATTGCGGCAATCTCTGCAAGTTTCTCCCGCACCTTTGGGGGCACATTGGCCTCGCCAGCCTTATAGCCTTCGATCGCCCGAACGCAGCGCTTGAGATCGCGCGCCGCTGCCGGAACAAACCGATCTCCCCAGATCAGGGTGCAGATGCGGGAGAATTCTGCGGGGGTGAGGATCTTCACTGCGCCTCCTCGATCTCATCGGTGCGCACATGCTCGATCGCCTTATCGGTCTGCGCCGTGCGCCAATCCGGCCAGGACCGGGCCTCGTTGCGGGACTGCTTCTCCCGGATCATGCGGCAGGCGCGGGAGGCGACTTCTTCCGGATCGGCCCGGCCAAGGGGGCATTCGAAGGCAAGCGAGCGTGTGAGGCCGTCCAGTGCGAGAATGACCACGTCGACCCATTCTTCGGCTTCTTCGCCGCTGGCGGCGCTTTCGAGGACTTCGCCAAGTTCCTTGCGGATATGGTCGACGACGGCTTCCGTGCGCTTGTCGGGGCCAAATGTGGCGTGGCTGAAGGCCATATGACGAAGTAGGTGTTGCTCGATATTCATACCGTTCTCCTCTTTTGCATTCGCATCTTTTCCTGATGCTGGTGGCTCCAAAACCACTCGACCAATTCCTCAAGCTCTAAGCAAACCTTGCAGACCTTCTCTTCAATCCAGATCAAGCGTCCGCATTTGGTGCATGGATGCGATGGCCGACTATGCCGCGGCGGTACAGGCTGGTGACATGTCGGGCAGATCGACATCACGGGCGCTCAATTTCTTCCATGGTCGCAAGCGGGCTTGCCTTGATGAAGGCTTGGCGCAGATCGTCGTGTTCGGCTGGATTTTCTGACCACATCTGGCGCAAGCGAGAAAGGCTCTCGTCACGCTGCCGATCCTCCTCGGCCTTTTGCTTTGATGACAGTTCGTAGTCATCTCCCGCGCGGCAGGTGCTGAGAATGTTCAGATACTTGGTGAATTCGTATGTCAGCTTAGACATGTGCAACTTCCTTCTGTTCTTCGACTGCCTGGCATTCCAGGACGCTTACGAAGACAACGGCCGATCCGACCAATACCTGCACCTCTGCCCGGTTGGGACGATAGGCAAGGACGTGTCCGTAAACCTCTTCGGTTCCCCGCATAACCCGGACCTTGCTGCCCAGCGGGTAAGGCGAGGTCTTCAGAAACATGCGCTCAGTGATCGACAGGTATTCCTCGTCCTCAGCAGCCCGAAGATCCTCAATGACATCGGCGGGGATGGGATACGGGGCGGCTGGGTACTGCGGGACAAATCCGCCGACGCCGCGCGTGTTGGAGATCGGTCCAAGCTCTCCAGTGGTATAATCCGCCAACACAAACATATATCCATCGAAGCGAAGGATTGGCTTTGCAAGCAGGCGGCGAGCATCCCCAGGGGGACGGTATGGGATGAACCGTTTCGGAAGGAATATACGAAATCCCTGCTCCCGAAGGCCACGAGCCGGAACGAATGGTCCAGCTTTAAGGGTGATGGCGTACCACTGGTTCATTTCGTCACCGAAAATTCTGACATCAAAAGATTGCCACGTGATGCGTACGGGTGAGGCTCGAATTTCAGGCTACGAAGTCTAGGCCAATCCATTCGCCACCAAGAACACCCACCATTGTCATCATATGCGGGCCATTCGTCTTCCGAGTATAATTCGCCGTTTTCATCCCTGGCTTTGCCAAAGTCCTCTTCTAGACCGTCAACAAAATCGTCTATGAATTCCACCACATCGACTGCGGTATCCGGCACCCGATATTCCATCGCAAGAGACCACGAACTATCGATCCGAATGACATAGAACCTTGGGCGCTCGTTTATCGATGAAAGTCCCAACAGCGCTCGTCCGTCGCCATAGATGCGGGGAGAGAGGGCGGGCACAAACTCAATCGTGTACTCTGGAATCCACAAATAGCGCTTTGTCGGTCGGCAAATTGACCGGCGCAATTTGCGCTGGATCGCATCGCCTTTCGCCTCCCTCCAACAAAACCCGTGGGATAAGGCGTGTCTATTCTCGGGCACGACGCGCACTGAGTAGCCCGGCGTGGCCTCAGCTTCCGCAATGAGCTTATCTCCAAGAGGCCGCCGATAATGAACGCGACCTGTTGGCCCAACGATCTCCGCAATCATCTGCTGCGTCATGACTTTCCCCCTGCCACAGCGCGCCGCGCCGTCTTCTTCTTCGCCGCGCGCTTGATGCGCTCTGCTTTCTTGGCTTTGCCTTTCGATCCGATCTTTATCGATCTTGCCGCAATCTCAGCAACCTTTTCAGCTATCACGGACTTTTCCGGCGCGCGTCGAAAGAAGTTGGTGCAGATCGTCCCGGCGTGCTCTCCTCCGCATATCTTGCATTTTATGAGGATACCCATGGTCAAAGACCTCTGATGCCGAAGCGATTTATACCGCGGTTCGCAACCTACCACAAAGCGCCGATGGCGATGAAAAGCAATATCCAGAAGACCGATGAGAATAGAAGGCCGTTCATGATTCCAGTGGCGGCATCCAGATCTTCGCACGGCGATTTGAAATACAGGCGCATGTCATTTCCCCGCGGTTCGATGATGCGATTTCTTCGGTTCGAAGAAAACAATACTGATAACCTGTTCTGCCTCGAGCGCTTTATCGACGTTTGCCGAGTTTACAATAACATCGCCAGACCGAACATGCTCTGCTAGAATCCGAAGAGATAGAGCGGCATTATTTGCATTGTCGAAGCGGAGATCGCAAAACTTCGTAATCATCGCTTGATGTCCTCGATCACAGAGAAGTTTATTCCATGAAATCGACCTTCCTTCGTACATTCACGGCAGACTTTGAAGGCTAGTATAGACGGATCATTCGCCGGACGCCCGACATAGATAGCATCGCGCTCGCATGGGCTATTGTCGCATTTCCATCCGGTGAAGGCGACGTCGCACTTTCCCTTGATCGCCTTGGCAAAGAATGAGCCTTTCGACTTTGCCGCCATGAGCTGATCGAAAAGAGACTTTGGCATCGTATAGCCAAACCGCCGTCCGTTGTTGAACTGGACATATCCAATAGCGCCGTCATAAGCGAGGGCGGAAATGTTCGAGCTTTCTACGGGTTTGTAGATCGGATTTGCCATCTTGCCCTCTATTCGTCGACGTCATCGAAAATCGATCGATTTCCGTTTTCGTCAAGCATTGTTCCATCGGTGGAAAACATCGGCGTCACGTTCTGATTTTTCAGAAGAGATACCAGCTTTCCATCGACATATCCGATATGCCCGAATTCGATAGCATCGCGCTGTTTTTTGGTTAGCTTTTCCATGATGTATTCCTACTCCGCTTCGCCGCGTTCACGATCACCAACATATGACGGTTGGTGCCATTCCTCGCCGTCCTTGAGGCCAAGTCTTTGCATTTCCTTGGTGCGCTTCAGATCCTCAGTGATAGCTTGATGGTTTTTCGCATATTCCCGCGCAGCAACGGAACGATATACACGACCACAACAAGGGCATGATCCGTAGGTCATCGAAGCGCCTCCGGGAGAAATTGGGTAATCTCGCGCTTTTCGTACTCGCCGATGTGCACTTGGTAAAGCAAAACCAAATACTTAATGCATTTCCAGACCGATGATGTCGGCGCGTATTTGGCGTCTCCTTCCCAACGCCGAATAAGACGAGCACCGGTTTCAGCCTTGAACCCAAGCGCTTCGGCAAATTCCTCTTGTGAAAGCCCAAGACCTTCCCGGATCATTCGCAGATCCTCACATGTCGGATTGTTGATCATAATCGGGTTCATGGCCAGTATCGTCCTTGATTGATGTCGCCAAAGTCAGATTGCTGGCGAAGGATGGCAGCAGCGTTTTTAAGATGATCGCCGACCCTGCCGCCGATCTGCTTGGCAAGTCGAACCAAGCCAGCGGCGTAGCGCTCGGTTTCGGCTGGCGTCATGAGGGCGGGAGGCATCATTGCTGTTGCTCCTGCCATTCGCGCTCTGCCCGCTGGCGCTCATGTTCCTCTTCCTGCTGGCGCTCAATCTCGCGGCGGTAATAGCCATCCTTGCCGTGATCGGGATCGCCGTAACACATGGAGCAATTGCGCTGTCCTTTGGGGACAGGTGCTCCGCAACTGACGCAATATCCGTCCATGATCAGCCCTCCGCTTTCTTGGCTGGCTCGATCAACTCGCCGTGGTTCTTTCCGGTCGCCCTTTGGATAGCGACGAACAGCGGGACAGCCTCATAGCTCCACTTGTCCGCTGGCTCTGGCGGTTGGTAACGTGAGGGCTGCTCTTCATTGTAGGCGTCGTGCATGTGCCGATAGCAGTCTGCAAGAAGATCCTTTAGCGCATTGCGCTCTGCGCGGGTTTTGTCGAGTTCCGCGAATAGATCGAATGCCTGCTTGTGCGCGGGGTCGATGATTTCGTCCCACGCAATAGCATCGAGGCGTTCAGCAATTTCCCGGAACGAGTCCGCGTCGTTCGTGCTGCCGAAATAGACCCGGTCACCTTCATCTTCGATGTCGTCTTTGATGTCGGTCAGCGCATCACGCATCGGCATGACGGCCTTAAGAACCGACCGGTAATCACGATATACCGCATGGTACTTATTGCGCATCGCGTCGCGCTCGGCGGCGAGGGCGGTGATGTGCTTGGCCGCGCTTTCAATTGCAATTTCCGCCTCCCTCAAGCATTTGGCTGCATCTCGATTAGACGGAGAAATTGCCTGAATGTCATATATAGCGATAGAAAGATCAGCCATCGCCCGTTCAGCGGCGCCCTTGTCGGTGGTCATGGTTTAAATCCCTGGTGCGTTTTTGACGACGGAGTATATGGCGTATCCGATAACAAATGCTGCAGAGGCGATCATGATCAGTGATGCGATAATGCGACGACAGAACATAATTCTGCGTTCGGATTTTATTGCCTCGCACACGTTCATATTTCCGTACTTAGATGGAGGGACATAGATGGGGGTGCGATAGGTATCATGACGATTTTCGAGTGCGCGTAACGCGTATGCAACAAGCTCAGGAGACGCCCCAGCGCTATGAGCTGCCATAACAATCGCTACGTCAGGATCTACACCATAAGCGATCAAATTTTTCGCGTGCGTTACGGCGTCTTCGTGGTCAGGCTCGATAGTGGTCATCTTGGTTTTCCCAAAAAAGCACAGACGATGGAAAGAACACCGGCAGCAATATAGACCGTTCCAGCGAGTAAGATGACGATCTTTTCTGGAGACGAAATAATATCGATTAAAGTGCTCATGGCTTTGGCGCCTTCTTGGAAGCGATTGGAGTAACGGTAGATATTTTCGACACCGCTGCATCCGCGGCACGCCTAAACGGCCACCTGTCTTTATGCGAAGCCGGATAAACAATCGGCTGAGGGCCTGGGCCACCATAATACGGCACTGTCCGTGCCCACTGCGCCTCACTCCATAGAAGGCGAGGAATAGCGATAGCAGACTTCGCCTCGTTAATGATGATAGAAAGAAGTCTTTGGATGGCGTTTTTGATTTTGGCAATCATGTTCTGTTTCTCCTCAGTCAGGCGGGCTCAACAGGCCCAAATCGATGTTGCTAGTGTTTCACCGATTTGCAGAACTTGCAACAGTAAAAATACCTATCTCCAATTAATTCATGCGACCTTTTGGCCTGTCATCGCGGAGAACTTAGCCTTTGCTTCGGCCGGTACGCGGCACCCGGCGGCGTCAGGTTGGGGACCCCACTTCGGCGACCAAGTCCCTGCCGGGCAATCACTATCCTTGCCAAAGTAGATCATGAGGCGGGATACCCAGCCGTCGACGGTCGTTTGCTCAAACGAAACCGAGGCTCCAGCAATTCCGATCCCGCGCGGCGGCTGGACGTAATCCACCGCATTCCGGTACCAGGTCGCCCACGTCCTAGGCCAGCTCGGGCGGCGAACGTTCTCAAAATGAAATCTGAACTTCTCGGCTTGCCGATCGATCTCGGAAATAAGATCGGGGCGCCGGTTCTTCGACCAATACGCCTTTGCGGCCTCACGAGCGGCATTGTCAGGAAAGTCTGCTGGAAGCGCAGTTGCCTTCGACTTACTGCCGTCGCGCTTCGCCCTCACCGCACCACGAACTGCCAGCGCGATAACTCGCTTCATGCCTCCGTTGGTGGCGATGAGTTCGTTTCTGGCCTTGATGTCGCCGGCCGCGTCTAGTTCTTGCAGGCGCTTGGCGAAGGTTTCGTCGTCCATGGCATTAGTCCCCCTTCCTATTCATGCTTCGGCCTTTGGCAAAGTCCTTCCCGATCAAAGAAACTCCGTTTTTAAAGTCCTCCGGGAATAGGCCGTTTTTGCAATACGGGCAGGCGGGGACCATGTCGCGATGGCGCCAAGCCTCGTCCATCTTCTTCGCGGCGATACTACGAATCTGAAACCGCTCTGCCTCAGAAACTGCATCTTCGCGCGCCTTGATTGCCTTTATGGTCACATCGCAGCGTTCCGCCAGCATCCGAAATGCATCAAAGCCATCAACGTCGTGTTCGCAGTCCTTGCACCACACCCGGCGTTCGTCGTTGTCATAGATGAGATGGACATGCGGGCACGTTGATACCGGCCGGCGCGTCATTCCCCTTGCCACGCGGACATCGCCAAAATCGACGACGGTCACGCCGCGGAGATACTGCAGCGGTTCAATCGGCGGATCTCGATCGTCACCCATGGACGGCCTCAAATTTCAGCACTCGCCGCCCGATATCCGTCGCAAACCAAGCCCCATGATCGTCAGACCAACGCAAAAGGCCGTTGTCGACCATGGTGTCGATTTCTTCGCTGGTGAGGATTGGGCAGTATGCCGGCGGAAGATATGGGTCGATGCCAAATGCGTCGGTCGCAAGATTCAGGAACGCAGTCTGTTTTGACGATAGCGTGATGGTGGGGATGGTCATGGCGTCACCTTGTCGACATTTTGTGACTTGTGAAATTCAGCAATTGCGGTTTCAAGACGCTGCAGCGATCCGCGCATCCCACCAGCAAGCGATTTCAAACTTCCGTATGCGTCCACCACGCCAGATGAATAGATCATCTTCAGAGCCGCCGCTACGTTCTCCGGTGGCACCCACGTCTCGCCAAGAAGAGCCTTGAGCTTTCGCCACTCTGCCGCATCACCGATTGAATTTCGTTCGCGAGTTTCCAACTCACGCTTTACGCGCTCGTCAAATCTTGCCTGTATCTTTTCGGTGATCTTGCGCTCGAGAGCTTCACCGCCGTCGTCATCAGGGCGGCGTGATGATCGCATGAATGACGCCACAAAGTGCCGGTCAACGGGCTTCGAAGTAAGCTTCGTCGCCGCTTTCTTCTGCCGGATTTTTCCGTTGTGAAATTCGAGATGCCCCCAACCTTCCGGGATTTCTTCAACCGGGATTACGCCCATCGGCGCCGCGACGAAGAAATAGTCACAGAATTGCGCGATCTCTTCCGCCTTCGACGGATCTGCCTTTTCCCGGCGCCAGTCCGACCGAGATACCTTGACCTCAATGCCGTTGATTGTGTGCCCGCGCGACGGCCAGAGGTTCATCGCTACGACGTCGAGATGACGCCGCGCTACTGCGCCGGTCCCGCGCGCTACTTCGTAAGCAATCGCGTATTCTCTGGCCGGATAGTAATCGCGCAGCGCAAGCTTGACGTCGGATGCGGTAATAGATTCCCCGCTCATTTGTCCACATCCTTCACGTGATGCTCGATAAACCACGCCTTGCAGAACTTCGCGTTTCCATTCGTGGCGTCGGTCGACTTTTCAAACGTCGCGCACCGATCCGGAATGCGCGCATCGTAGTGCGCATTTACATACGACTGCCCGACCGAGATTGTCGAAGCAAATATAATTACTGCTAAAAGTCCCATAACATTCCCCTTTCTTGGGTTGTTTCAGAAGCAAGCCGAGCATGTGCAGTGTTCTTTGCCACCGCTCTTGCAGTTTGTCGACGGCGTGTGATCCGGCATCATCGGGTCGTTGCCGTGTTCATCGCAGAACTTGCACTTGCCTTTCGGCATGCGATGAATGTGTTGATGCAGTTCTGGTTTCTTTTGTTCTTCGGTCACGTCAGTTATCCTTCAATAAGTTTTCGAGACGCTCTCGCAAGCGCTCGCACATCGCAGGCATAAAGCCCAAGGTTCCCCAGAATCATGGGATTGAGTTCGATCACTCCAGGCTTCCCGTCGGTCATGGCGCAGTCGATTGACGCATGTGGAGTCTGCATCGCCGATGCAATATCTCTGGCAACAGCCCGCAAAGCATCGCAGATTTTCTGCGGATATGGAGAGTAAGGAAAGTCAAGGGGCGTTAAACTCGCACAGATCGGGCTCGATGTGACGATCTCGCGTCCAATGCAGAAGAACCGGGTTTCATAAGTTGGTTCGATAAGCTGCTGCACCATCAAGCGCGGGCCGCCATCCATGAAGGAATAAGCCATGGCGTCCATCGCATCGGCCACTGTCGTCCCTACCGGAATCTTCACGATGTAGTGCTTGGAACGGGTTGATTTCACGAAAGCGCCAAAGCCGGCGGCGTGCAGATCGGAAATGGCGTTTTCCAAACCGTCGAAGTCCACCACACAAAATCGTCGCTGTGCGTGGCGCAAAAATGCCGGATCGTCCCAATACGCCAGATTGTCGGAAACGTAATTTCGAACGCTTCGGCCCATGCGGCCAAAGGCAACGTGCTCAGTATCTTCATCATCTGTCAGCGGCACGATTCCATCGCCGTATTCGTCATGCATGGCTTTCCATAACGCCGCTTCTTCCAACCGTTCCTCTGGGTCTAGGTTCTCGACGAGGCGGAATAAAATCGTCATCCCTTCAGTCCTTCTATGATCGCTCGTCCTTCAGGCGATTTTGGGTCGATTTTCTTCACGGTATCGGCCTTCATCAATTTTCCTGCCGCGCGTGAGTAGCGATGGCGACCGGCATTCTCAGCAAGTTCGGATGCATCCGCGGCAATATTTTCAAATCTATCCTGCCGTGCTGATGCCTTTCCTGCGCGCATCGCATTTGCTCGTTCGTGACTAAATCTCCTGGTCATAAATTCTTCCTTTCTTTTTCCCATGAAGATTACTTCCGTTAACTCCCCTAGCCATGGGTCGGCTTCGAGAAGTTCAACGGACCTTCAAAGAGCAAAAAGCCAAAAACCCGCTTCAAACCCTTCGCCCATTTTCAAACCATCGTTTATCCGGCAGCCGTATCGTGGCCCACTCGCTCCCCTTCCCAACACATGGGCGTAGGGGGTCATACAGCCGGTATATCGCCGCGCCATGGGGACGTCGGCTAGGGGCGGAAGTCTCGCGTCTCTGAACGGCATGACCGATTCCCATCGCTCAAAAGTGTTCAGGCTTGCGAGGAAGACCCCCGATGATCATCCAGGCAAAAGGGGCCCAGCCGTCCCGTTGGAAACACAAGCGGGTCGGGTAGATGATCTTGCGGAGGATGGCTTTTTCAGGTAGGAAATGTCCCTGCGAAAGCACATCGGGTGGCCGCGAAACCTTTCCCGATCCGGGCGGATAGTGTTCCCAAACACGTCCGCCCTTTTCATTTCAAGGACTTAAGCTCGATCGGCTATAGCCGGGCCCCGTGTCCTTGGGTAACGACGCAATCATGGATCTGGCGTCAGGTTCCCGTCAAGTGGGGTATTTTGTGTTAATAACGCGCCAGAATCACTACAGATTGTTGTCAAGAGAGAACGTTCGGTGATTTTTGCCATTTCCAGGGCAGCAGCTTCCCGGACGATTTGGCCGATGATGCTGGCGGCTGGACCGTCGGCGTCACCTTCGGCCCGGTTCTCGCCCATCGATGCCGCGATATTCTCCGCTGAGACGCCGTGCTGTAGGAGCAGGGAGACCAAAATGCAGGCGTCGGTCACCAGGGCCGTCAATTCCACACCGGTCTTCCCTGACGCGCAGAAGACCTCTACGACGTGCCCGGCTTCGGAGAACCCAAACGACACCGTCAGTTCGTGGTTACCATGGGTGACTTTGGCTGTCTCGCAGCGGCGGCGGGCGGGGAGAATGGTCCGGCTCATACAGGTTCACCTCGCGTGAGAAGATCGGACGCCGCACGCTCTGCCGCCATCTTGGTCGGCGACCACGGTTCTTCGTCTCGGATCGCACCGCATCGCATGTCGCACCACAGGTTCAAATCTAGGTCGGTGGAACTGGAATCGCGGTTCTTGAATCCGAAGGTCTGAAACACGTTTTGGACCGGGAAGCCGCTGGAATGAATTTCCTTCATCTCGGCAATCTTGTCCGGCCATGACTTGCGGTTGTTTTTTTCAATTGGAAACGCCGGTCGAAAGATGCCGATGACGATGTCATGGGCGCGCTCAATACCACCGCTTTCGGAAATGTCCGTCACGCTTGGCGGCTTGGCTTCAACCGTACCGTCCGATTCCGCCCGCTTGTTGTTGAGCTGGACAAGATCAAGAAGCGACCAACCGACCTCGGAAACAATATCACCAAAGTCATACGCAATTTGCGTCAGATCCTCGTCCCGGCGCTTGTCGCGATAGCCCTTGATGCGCGGTGGTTCGACCTTCTGCAAAAAGTCGACGACCAGCAATCCAGGCTTACCCTTAAACTTCCGCGCCAAAGCCTTGACCCTACCACGCGCTCCTGACAGCGTGATCTTGGTATTATAGTCGACAAATATAGGAAGTTCCGCGATGCGCTGTTGCGATAGTACCAAGCGCTCAAAATCATCCGGGGTCAGTGTTCCTTTGCGAAACTTGGAATAGTTGACGATTGGCTGATCAGGATAGAAACGCTGAGATAGTTCGCATGCAGCTCGTCCACTCCACTGATCGATGTCCATGTCAGCGCTGAGAATAAGAACAGGAGCACCAGAAAGTGCAGCGCTATTTGCGATAATGCTTCCGATGATGGACTTCCCCATCTGAGAGCGCCCGGCAATAGCGATCCGGTCTTTGGGATGAATTCCTCCAAGGGCATCGTCAAGCTTTGCAATGCCGGTTGAAATGGCGCCAAATCCCTTTCCAATAGAAATACGATGCTCTGCTGATTTTATTGTCCCACGGATTGCATCACCAAGAGAAATGACGGTGTTTTTCTTTTCTTTGCCAACGTCGAGAATTGCGTCGGCTGCTTCACTGGCAATTTTGTGCGCAGGCTCGTTGTCCGGGTTGTCAATCGCCTGGTCAATCAGGTTTTCACCGATGCGGATAAGTTCACGCCTTGTCGCCAACTCGGAAATGACGCGGATAAATTCCTTCACAGGGGGCATAGAAGGTGCCGCCTCTATTAAGCCAGATAGATAGACTATGCCTCCGCAAGCGATAAGGCCTTCATCGCGCTTCATCACAGAATGCAGAACAATCGGCGTAACTTTTCCTTCCGTCGCCAAAACGGTGATGAACTGGAACATACGCTGGTGAAGCGGGTCGTAAAACTGCTCGGGCTCAAGATCGGCAGCAGTGATATCGATAAGAGAATTGTCAACTAGAAGGCTTCCTAACAGGGCTTGTTCAATGACAATATCTGCCGGTATCGATTGTTCGTCGTTCATCCCGCAACTCCATGTTTTGCAGCCCATTCCGCGCGAACAAGATCAACCTTTTCACGGCGCTGTGCTGCTCTTATTTTCTTCACCTCAGAACTCATCGTCTCTCGGTCTGTTCTCGCGGAGCTTATTAAGATCGCGCTGCATGGATCGACAAGAAATGGAATGAGCTCATTGGAAGCTGTACTGAATCCGTCCATGCTGTAATACAACTCTTGAATGGTCGTTTCTTTGCCATCGACGGTCACGATAGATTCCCAACCATGAAAGATCATAATTCTCCCCAATGTGTGCTGAAAATAATCTTCAGGCCGCACGCTTGCGCGACAAGAAATTCGACGCGAGCGCCCGCGCTATTTTCCCAGCCCGTCATAAGGTAAATGGCATCGCAGGCGACTAGCGCGGCAATATCGTCCCGCATCCATTTCTGGTATCCAGCATCGGGCTTTAGATCTGACAGATCGAACGGGTTGATGGCCGTATGTCCACATGACCGAACGAAGATGCAAGCGGCGTCAAAATCCTCGCGCGCAGTTGGATTGTCTTTTATAGGTCCCGAAACGTAAACGATCATTACGTCACCTCGTAATCCCCGTCTCTCTCAAGCTTCTTACGGCAGGGAGGTACCCATGTCAGCCTAGTGTCCCCGTGAACGCCTTTGAGCCAAACTAGCCAGCAATATGCGGTAGCTGTCGTCGCGTCCTTGCGTGCGCGCCCTTTGTTGAGTGGTACGCGCTCACTGAATTGAGCCATAATTGTGGGAGGATTTGTGCTGAACAGGCGTTCATACCGTCCGGTACTTTCGATAAAAACACTGCGGACAAACACAGCGACGCCAGCAGTTGCGATCTGTAGCCCGCGAGCGATGAATTCCTCAGAAAGCTTGAACGGGGGGTTGGTAATGATCCACGATACGTCACCAACCCATTCCGGCACGTAGGGCTGCAAAAAATCATGCTGGTGATATCCTTCGCCGTAGTCGTGAACGTCTGATGCGACCACGCGCTCGAAATACTCGCTTAACGGTCGCGCCATCGCACCGTCACCGGCTGCGGGTTCCCAGACTGAACCCATAGTCTCTCCAGCTATGATGTGATGGCAAAGCGCGCGAGTTCCCCATGGAGGAGTTGCAAACCAGTCAAGGCTGTCCTTCGGTTCAACTCGCGTTGCCATAACGGCATTGCTTGTATTCTGGTTCACAGTGCCACACTCCCCTTTGCAGCTCTCGGTCCATATCCTTGAAGACGGCGAAGGCCATATCGTACAGACGTGTGATCAAAGAAGGAGACACGCGCCATTCCAGATAACGAATAATTTGGATTGTCTGCCTTGAGACGGGCAAATGCACGCCATCTTGCTTCCGGATATCCGCGCGACTTGTCTCCAGAAAGAAGTTTAACAGGATCAAGACCAACAGCTTCAGCTTCTTCCGTCGCTACACGTTCCCAATGCTTTGCAGAGGGTACTTTTCCTTTTGTAGATTCCATTATAGTTCCTCTTGATTTTATGAGCGCTTATGGATGAACCATTTATGGCCGATGAAATCGTGCGTCATGTAGGTTAAGCGCTCTTCCCTCGCCTCGCGCCGCGTCTTGAATGCGCGAAAAAATTTACCATCGCAATAAACCACCCAATGAAGGCCGCATTCTTTCTCAGCGTAACGCCGTGCGTCGATAAGGCGCCGGAAGGGCTCAACCTGGAAAAACACACCTTGGTTGCGTCCTTTACCGCCCGGAGCCCGTGGCCAGCCTTCAGAACGAACCGCAAACCGGCTCGAGTTCTCGCGCTCAATGATCCACGTCCCGCGCGGTCCGGTGACGGCATACGAGCGCAAACCGGCGCGCTTCAGACCTTTTCGGCTGCTTTGCATGGCTTTTTACGCCGTGACTTCTTGGTTGGTGCTGGCGCCGTCGAGAATAGCGGCGTCGTCTCGTGAGATGTTGTCGGCTGTGAAATATCAAGGATATGCGAGGCAACGCATAAAGAATCCGCGCCGTGATCGTCAGGGCAAGGCCATCCGCGCTGCCGAACACCGGCCATTATCGCGGCTTTTATGTCCTTGCTTTTGCGAGGAACCTTGTTCAGGAACGCGTTTCGGCATTCTCCCTCGCTCACTTCGACGCAACGAATGTGCAGTTCGTCGGCGATCTCTTCAACCTTGGCAAGGACGCCGTACAAAGGGCGGATGGAATTGGGGTCGATCGGCTGGGTTTTGAATAAACCGGTCGGCTTTCCACCCTTGAAAATTGGGATGCGAACCTGCCCAACAAACGGCGTAGCGAAGCCAATTACGTCCGGCTTTTCTTGCAGGATAACATCCCGGATCACCTGATCGGCATGCCGCATGGTGACCCCCATGTTTCGAGGACCACCACGCAACAAACGGCTACCGGCGACGGGTGGTTTGCCGCCGCCGATAGCCCCAAATCCAAGGTGCAGGCCAGCGTCGAAGGTCAAAACCCTGGTCATTTCCCCGCCGCCGGAATTGCGCGTTCAAGGATGAAAGCGCCGAAAGGTGTTCCGTCGAGTGCGGCTTGCAGCGTCTCGAGCTGTTCGCGCTCGCTCGGCTCCATCTCCTTCAGCTTGGCTTGCTTGGCCCGTTCGATAAGAATGTCATGCACGAGACCGCGCAGGATCTTGCCGCGGCATCCGAGCTTTTCGGAATGGGTGGTGTAAAGCTCTTTTATCTCGCTCTTGTACGTCCCCATGTCCGATTGCATGTCGTCGAACTTCTTGACGATCTCGGTAATCGCCGGACCGGCCTTTTTCTTGATTTCGGTGAGGTTGTGCCCCATGCCGAAGTCGTCGTCGTTCTTCCTCTTGCGCGGCTTCCCGCCGCCACTCACTTGTTCAGCCATTGCGCCGTTCTCCTTGGTTAAATAGTTATTCCGCCATGTCGGCATAGCGTCCGGCTTCGCGAGATAAGCCCTTGTCAAGAGCCTCCCGAAGGGACTGCCGCTGATCGTCTGAGAGGTCGATGTTGTCCTGAATTGCCTGCAACAAAGGTTCGAATTGTTCGGGGCAACGACAAGCTACCATTGCGTCGTACATCTGCTTGTTCATCTGGTCCTCATTTTTTGGATTTGGCGGGGCTGCGATACGCCTTAGCTGCCGCCCGCCCGGCAGCAAGAGATTCCGAAGACTGGTCTGGATGATAGGAACACCAGGCGTCGAAGTGGTCGCGCTGGGTGACGCGCCCACTCGTCGCACCTTGGATGCGTAGGACAATTCCCGGTCCCGGAAAGATCACGCCGCGCTCTATGTCGGAGAGCGTCGATACTGCGTGAATACCGAGAAACTTTGCAGCCTCTACAAGGCTTAAGCGCTTTTTCTTTCGCCAGGACTTGAGCAACATATGGTGTTCCTTTCAGGAAAGAATACCGCGCGTTGGATCATGATTGCAATGGCCGCAACCGGTTTCGCCGGAAAATATTTCCGTGACGCGCGATATTACCGCTTGCACATTCTGCAAATCACGGCCAATAGTATGCGCACTTAAGGCGAGCCCGATGCGGCGGACCTTCCAACCGAACCAAGGAGGCACCCATGGCGCGGGATGCAAGAGGCGAAGAGCCCTTGAAAGCCGCGGCGCAAGATCAGACCTTTGAACTCGAGCGGAGAACACAGTTTCGGTTTGTCTCCATTGCCCCCCAATAGAAGCAAGCCGATGACAGGTTGTAGGTGACCGAAAGCAGGGAACCTTCCAATCAGAAAGAGGAACCAAGATGCTGTCAATTCCCGCCCTGAACGATGCCGATATTGCTTTTGGCAATATCGATCACATGCCGAATTACGCCGATATCCCAGCGGAATTTAAGCGCTATAGCAATCCGTATGTGCGTGCCGTATCTGGTTGGTTTTTCGGCGGGGCAAAACGGTCTGGCGACGAACTCATCATCGATGGCGTGACGTTCAGGGCAAAATCTGGGGTCGATGCCACGAAGGCTTTGAAAGCGATCCGCGCCGTCCTCGTATCGTTTGCGCCCAAGCACGAGCACAAAGAGGCGGCGTGTGCGTACATGCTTTCAGAGTGGTTCGACATTCTTCCCGCCAATGAGACTGTGTGACGACCATGAAGCTGATCATTGACGCCACAACCGGCTGCGAGACGAAAGACGAGCCGAGCGGAACTGCTGGGTTTATGTCGTGGAGCAGGCTTTGCCGGCTTATGGCAACGTATGGAGAAGTCACTGACTTCGAAATCCTGAAGGCGCTTCGCATCGACGAACGCGGCATCACGTTCTATGTGACGACAAAGAAATGAGCATCACCGTTGTAACAATCCGCGGCGACTTTATCGACCTTCACCCCGAGACGCAGCGCGCCGCAAATTGGCTGTACGATTACTATCGCAGCCAGACGATACACCTGCCATCTCCGTCAGGAATCTACAGATTCCCGAACCGAGCCAAAGACCCGGATGTGATCGAACTGGCATCGCAGGCTGGTATCAACTGCATTCTGTGAGGATTTTTCTATGGAAAACGAAGCGCCTGAAGTTGTGTTGATTACCAAGAAAGAGCGTGATGATTTGCGCCGGTTCAATGCCGAGATGCGCAAAATTCTTCACAATCTTGCGGTCGCTGCTCAGACGGTACCACTTGATGCGTCGTGCATTTTTGGATGTGCGATTGATGGCGTGAAAATTCTTGCCGAGCAGAAAGTTGCAGGCTTTGAGGAATGACCGACCACCTCATCCTTATCGACTGCAGCGCATTCGCATACAGGGCATATTATGCGCTACCCGCCAGACGAAGAGAGGATTCTGGGGAGCCCGTTGGCGCCGTGCTTGGCTTTATGAGCCTTGTCTATCGAATGCTCGGTGCGGCACAGGCTGATCCGCCGACACATGCTGCCGCCATCTTCGACTATCCCGGCAAAAACTTTCGGCACCGCATTTTCCCGGAGTACAAAGCCAATCGTGATCCGGCGCGCTCGCTTGAGCTATCGAAGCAGTTGCCATTGATGCGTCCGATTGCCGAAGTTCTGGGGCTTACGCCGGTCGAATGCAAAGGCTACGAAGCCGATGATGTGATTGCCACTTTGGCGGCCCGTGCGCGCGAGCAAGGAAAGCGTTCGACGATTGTCAGTTCGGACAAGGACTATGCGCAATGTGTTGTTGACGGCTGGACGGAAATCGTTGACCCCATGCAGTTCTCGCGCGATCCGTCGAAGCCTAGCCGCAAGCTTGAAGCCGACGTGATCAAGAAGTTCGGCGTCCCGCCCGCGCAAGTCCCGGACGTGCAAGCATTGGCCGGCGACAGTGTCGATGGCATTCCTGGAATAGCTGGCGTCGGCCTCGACAAAGCCGCGGCGCTGATCCGGCGCTTTGGAAGCCTGGAAGAAGTCCTGAAGCATCACCGTGAAGTGAGGTGGTTGCAGATCCGTTCCGAACTGGCGCGCCACGCCGACGACGCCCGGCTCTATCTCAAGCTAACGACGCTTAAGCGCAACGTCCCGCTCAAGATCGATATCGCCGACATGGCAATTCGGCCCATCATGAAATCCCACCTAATTCAGGTGGTGAAGGCGCTGGACCCGAATGCGCATGTGCAAGCTTTGTTTGGCTTCGATCTTGAGGACGAGCGCGTTGTCGACCGCATTGAAGATCCTTACGAATGGTGGCGAGAAGAATTGATCGCACCCGGCCAAAAAATTCCTGCTATTCCACCATGCGGATTTTACGAAACCAGGATTGTGCGCGGTGGCCCGCTTGTCCCAGCAAGAATTTGGCGAGAGCCTTATACAGAGCCAATTACCGGGAAGGATAGCGGCAAGGATGTTCTTCGGTGCGAGATCAATGGCAAGGCAAAAGATGCGTTTGCTCACTACATGATATGCCATCATCCGGTCGAGGAATCCAAGTACCGCTTTGAGGTCGCCGACTTCGCGCACGCCAAGGCGTTCCGGCCTGACGATCCCAAGGCAACACCGACAAAAACAATCGATATCACCCGCCAAAAGGCACCACGAAACCCGAGGAGAAAAGAAGCATGAAAACCGTTGTTGTCCGCGTTACGAGAGAACGCAAAATCGAGTGCGAGGAATACGTCGACGTGAAGGTGATCATCGACGACGCCGCGCGTCCGGAAACGGTGGCGCGCGAACTTGTCGAAGCCCAAGTCGCTGCCGGTCAGGACATCGCCTGGATCCCGGTGAAGATGGAAACGGAGCCCTATCCGAGACCGATATTCACCGCCGAAGCGATCGACCCACCGAGAACCGAGACCAAGCTTGATCCTATTACTCCGGTGCCCGTGCCTTACATCGGATCTATCTCAGTCGGCCGCCCGCAAGGCCAGAACGAATTCTAACCGGCGAAAACGACAGACCACAAAGAGGAACCATCGCAGCCATGACAATCGAACCCGTTGCCCCGTTGGGGCATAACAATCCCCCCGTCACCCTTCCAGTCGACGCTGACTATCTCGCCGAGATGCAGCGAAAGTATCCGGAAATCGACGCTCGCATCGCCGATTGGGAAGAAGCATTCAAAACCTTCCAGGATGAGAAGGGAAATCCGATCGATCTCCAGACCGATCAGGAAGACATCGCCGCCGCTCTGCAGGACTTGCTGGGGCAGGTGAGCAAGGACTCCAAGGTCTGGAAAGACAGCTACATGAAGCAGGAGAAGAAGCCGCTTAACGGTCTGCTGAAGATCGTCGGCAACTTCTTCACTATCCGCATCGAAAAGGCGGAAACCCTCTACGATCGGTTCAAGCCTGCGCACGACACATTCATGCGGCGGAAGGCTGACAAAGCACGCCAGGAGGCTGAAGAGGCCGCCGCCGCCCAGCGTGAAGCCGCCCGTGCCGCCCGTGAAGCCGCGGAGCAGGCCCGGCGCGAACAGGAAGAAGCCGAGGCCCGCGCCGCCGAAGAACGCCGCAAGGAGCAGGAAGCCCGGGAAGCGGCCGAACGCGCGGCGAAGGAAAAGGCCGAAGCCGAAGCCCGCGCCTTGGCCGCCAAGGAAGAAGAACGGCGCCAGGCCGAAGAACGCAAGGCGCGCGAGCGTGCGGAAAAGGACGCCAACGTTACGGCGCTCCGCGAAATCCGCGAACTCATGAAGGAAGCCGAAAAGCTGAATTCGGCTGCCGATGCCGGCGAAATCAATGCCGACGAAGAAGCGCGCCTGAATGACCTGACGAAGCCGGGCGGTATCATCGGCGAACTGGCGCGGCCGGTGGCGGCGTCCATGCTCCTCGACGACGACCAGAAAATTCGCATCACCGACGTCCGGACCCGGCTCGGTCAGATGCGCGACACCCTTAGCGCGTGCCTGAACAAGCGCGAGCAGAAGCGCCGGGCAGCGGAAGCGGCCAAGGAGGAAGAACGCCTTGCCGCCGAAGCCGAAATCCGCCGCAAGCAGCGCGAGGAAGACGAGCGCGCCGCCGAATCCGCCAAGAAGCGCCGGGAAGAAGAAGAACTCGCCGCCAAGGTCGCCGCCGACCGGCGCCGGGCCGAAGAAGCCGCCGCGCGTGCCGCCCGTGATGCCGCCCGTGAGCACGAAGCCGACGCCAAGGACGCCGGTAAGGACGTCAAACAAGCCGCGTCCGAAGCCGACCGCTCCGCCAACCGCGCCGACCGGATCGAAACCCGGCTTGAAAAGTCTACCGAGGCCGATCTTTCCCGTACTCGCGGCGATCTTGGCACCGTTGGGAGCCTGGGGCGGCATTGGGTCCACACCGTCACGGACGAAGAGGCTCTTCGGGCGGCAATCAGGACTTCCATTCTCGCCTCGAATATTGCAGAGTATGCAAAGTTCGCGACCCTTATCGACCAGCTGAACTACGAAGCTCTGAACGGTGCGGTCTTTCGTTTTATGCGCATTCATCAAGCTGGGTGGAAAGGTCTCAAACGTGTCGACAACGAACTTCCGGGTGTTGTCTTCACCTATGACGTTGATGGGAATATCCGGTAATTCCAGGATGGAGTTTTCGATGCGAGGAAAGGTCCTCATGTCGTGGGGCGTGTTATCCAGGAGTGGACGTCTGACGTACATTCAGGACTGCGGTGTCTTGTATCCGAAATTCCAACCCGGCTATAGGCGTGTTCCGCTCATGATTAAAGTTGGACACCCCAAGAAAAAGCGTCATCCAAAATACCGAAAATTCTGATGGCGTCGAACGGGTGAGGGTCAGGTAGTGCACACCCCGGCACAGAGTTTAGGCCTGATCCAGAATTTTGAGGAGACCGGCATGCTTGTTCGTGTTTTTGAAATTCCTCCGCCGACTGGAAACTCCCATTTCGGCGGTGGCGAGCGCCAGATATTCGTTGAGGTCGATTGGTTTCGTGATGATCCCAATCCCGTCATCGAAGTTCCGTCGTTCGATACCGTCGAAGGCCGCGAAGCAATCACCAATTTCATTAGAGGGAAAAAGTACTTCGATCCGAACAAGGCGTACCTTGTCTTACATCCGGAGCATCCATTCACCATCGGCTACAGCGCGCCGTAACAGGATGATAAACCACCATGTCAGGAACTGACGACATCGCCGCCGAACGTAAGCGGCAGATCGAAGAAGAAGGATGGACGCCGGAACATGATGATTCACATCGTGACGGCGATTTGGCGCGAGCAGCTTCGGCATATGCGTTTGCATCCATCCTCACTGATCAACAGCGCCATAGCGTTTTAGGTAATGTAAATCCGGCATTTTTCAATTTGTGCTGGATGCTATGGCCTCTTAATTGGTCGTGGGCAACTTTCAAACCAAAGGACAAAAAGAAGTGCCTCGTAAAGGCCGGAGCCCTTATCGCAGCCGAGATAGATCGGCTTGACCGTCTCTCGCAGAGAGGGGCGGCGTGATGGCAGGAAACAGCCCCATGGGAATAGACTTCCGCGAAGAGGGCGAGGAATGGGTCGCCTATCTGGTTGGCGCGGGAACAAAGCCGGTTAAGCTCGGGTCGATTGCCATCGGAGCCGCCATCAACAGCCAGAAGGTGCGCGAGAAATTCATGCGCCTGATCAAATTGCTCGTCGAAGAAATGGGCGAGCAGACGATCGGCGAAAAGCCGACTTTCGGAATTCCAACCCCGTACCGTAACGCATAGAGGAACCAATGGCCGAACAAAAAGTACAAGACCGGCAGAACCATCAGGAACTTGCCGAACAGCCCAAGAGCCGCGGTGAAGTCGTTGCTACAGCCCCTGGATCAATGAAGCTTCGTCTTCCCTATCCGAAAGCCCTTGGCGAAGCGGCAGGGATTGATCATCGCACATGGCAGGTTCTTACCGATGCCGTGTGGCCATCGGCGAAGACGACGGAAGCCGTGTGCCTTGCGATCTCGTATTGCAAGAGCCGAAATCTCGATCCCCTAAAGCGCCCGATCCACATCGTTCCGGTCTGGTCCAAGACGGGCGGCCTGAACGGAACCGGCGGCGAGGTGGAAACCATTTGGCCGGGGATTTCTGAACTTCGCACCACGGCTGTCCGTACCGGTGTCTACGCGGGCAAGGATGCGGCTGTTTTTGGCCCCGACATCACGAAGAACTTCCAACACGTCGATGATCGAAGCGGCGAGGTGAAAGACCAACTCGAAGTGACCTTCCCGGAATGGTGCCAAGTCACCGTATACCGGATGGTGCAGGGGCAACGGTGCGCATTTGTCGGCCCGAAAGTCTATTGGCTTGAATCCTACGCCTCGAAAAGCAAATTCAGCGAAGTTCCAAACGAGATGTGGGCGGATCGGCGTAGCGGCCAGCTCGAGAAATGCGCGGAAGCCGCATCCCTCCGCGCCGCCTTCCCGGAAGAACTCGGCAACGAATACACGGCTGAGGAGATGTACGGGAAGACGATCGAAGGGGCGCCGGCCAATTCCGTGCGAAGCTCGCTCCCCGGCGAGGTTGTTCCTCCCCGACCGCGCCGCAGCGACTTCGAACGCCCAGCGGTGGTTGATGTGGAGCCGGAGCCGGAACCCTCTCCTGAGCCCGATCCGGAAGATAACCTCCCGGAGGCCCTAAGGGAGCCGAAGACCACCCCGCGCGAGCAGGCGAGGCCGCAGGAGGCCAAATCCTCCCCGGCACCTACCGCAGCCGACAAGCCCAAGGCGCCCACGGAGCCCCCCAAGGAAGACGCCAGTACTGAAACCAAGGTTGAGCCCCAGATTTCAGCCGAAGCCGACGCCCGTGCCGAACGCGAAAGGGTGGAGTTCAACTCCTGGTATGAGGATCAAAAATCCGAACTTGGCCTCATCAAGCGCGTCAGCGACGTCGCCGACCTCAGGGATATGGTCGCTGAACAACTCCAAGGCGATCCGCGGGCGAAGGAGTGGGACGTCCTTTGCTCCGAACGCATTTCCGCCATTCTCGAAGCCACCAGGAAGCCCAAGAAATGACCATCCGCAAGAAGAAGGGCGTTTCAGCGCCCCGTTTCCGCAACAAGGAATTCAATGCCGCACTAGGGTCTCGGATTAGAGCGCGGCGGGAAAAGATCGGAATTGCCATGTCGGCGCTTGCCGATTCCATTGGTGTCTCGGTCGGGCAGATGAGCCGGTACGAATCCGGCCTGACGTCGATCGAACCGTCGGTACTTTCGAATATCGCCAAGAACCTGCGGTGCAAGGCAGGAATGCTTTTGGATTGTCCGAAGGCGGATAAGTGAAGGTAACGGGGTGATAAATTCAATGAGTATAAAGAATGAACGGTGGCTTCCCGTCGTCGGATTTGAGGGGATGTATGAAGTATCCGACAGAGGGAGGGTCAGGAGCATTGATCGAACCCAGACGTATCACCGGATTGATCAGTACAGTGGAGATTACATTACGGTGATCCGTCACTTAAGGGGTCGTATACTGCGACCGGCAGCGGCTGATAGCGGACACCTCTCCGTGGTTCTAGGGAGGAGCGGAGGAACAAAGCAAATTCATGCGCTTGTCTTGAGCGCATTTGTCGGGCCGTGCCCCAAAGGTTCTGAAGGATGCCATCGCGATGATGTTCCATCCAATAATAATTTGGACAATCTTAGATGGGGAACTAGATCCGAAAATCTTCTTGATGCGGTCAGAAACGGGAAAAAGCCAATTGGAGAAGATCACTCAGGGGCAAAACTAAAGAATTCTGATATTCCCGTGATCCGGTCGCTATTTAATGTCATGTCATTTTCAGCGATCGGCCGAAAATATGGGGTGAAAGAATCCACAATCAGACAGATAAAAAACAACAGATCTTGGAAGCACATTCCAAAGGAGGATCGCCATGCTCATTAGATGCATCGACTTGGAATCTACCGGGGACACGCCGCCCGAACATGCCGTCTGCGAAATCGGGTATTGCGACGTCGAAAGCACCGCCGTCAATCTGATATTCGATCCATGCGGATGGGCTGTGTCGGCGCCGAAATCGACCTTGGTCAATCCAGGACGGTCTATCCCTCCCGTGACTTCGGCGGTTCACCACATTATCGACGAAGACGTGCGTGACGCGCCGAAATGGGACGACATCTGGCCGTCCATTTTATTCAATTCCGGTATCGGAATTTTCTGTGCCCATTCAGCCAAGTTTGAGCGCAAGTTCATCACCGATCAGATGACCGGCAACGCGCTATGGATCTGCACGTACAAATGCGCGCTGCGGCTCTGGCCTGATGCGCCGTCGCACAGCAACCAAGCGCTTCGGTACTGGCGCCGACCGGACGGCTTGGACCGCGAACTCGCCCGCGTCGCGCACCGCGCCGGCCCCGATGCATACGTCACAGCCTTTCACCTCCGCGACATGCTCGAAGTCGCCACCATTCCCGATCTCGTAAAGTGGTCGAACGAACCGGCGCTGCAGGTTGTCTGCCATATCGGCAAGCAGCGCGGCGTGAAGTGGCGAGACGTTGAAACCGGATTTCTCTATTGGCTCCTTGACAAGGACTTTGACGAGGATGTGATTTTCACGGCCAAGACAGAAATCGCCAGACGCGAAAGTGAGGAAGAGGCCGAACAAGAAGGGATTTGCAGTGCCCGCACCTAGACATAGGATGTCGAAATCCAAGGAATATCGCGCATTAGGAACACCGCCGCAATGAAACGTCGCCGGTTCACAGAAAGGCAAGTTATAGAGACACTGATCAGGCAAGGTGCTGAAATCCGCTGCTTTCGAACCAAGGAAATAATCACCTTGGAAACTGTGAAGACGATAGAGCGGGAGCATTTGGTGCCAATTGCGCTCGGAGGCGCCGACGATCCGACAAACTGCGCGTATTCTCTCGGCGCTGCGCACAAGATTCAAACCAACGGGAATGGGGCTACATCGTACGGATCGGATAAGCACCTGATCGCCAAATTGAACCCAAAGCGTATCGCTAAATTTGTTGTGCGCAAGAATTCCGATTGCTCTTCTCACGAAAAATCGCGACCGAAGCGCAAGTGGGGAAGCAAGAAGTTCACCACCCGAAAATCGCCATGGGGAAAACGCACCCTCAAGTCAAAATCTCGATTGACGCGAGCAACTCATGGGTGAATATTGACGGGGTGGTCAGGTACTGCGAATACCCGCCACCCCTGACCAAAGATTGCCGAGGAGGGCAATAAATGGCTGAGAATACACGTACCACTGCCAAGGACGCTGGTCCACATCCTCTTGATATCGCGCTTGGTGCGCGGATCAGGGAAGTCCGCAAGGCCTTGGGAATGTCCCATGGCGAGCTTGCCACAAAGATCGGAATTAGCTTTCAGCAACAAAGTAAAAGAGAACGTGGCATAAACCGCGTCAGCTTTTCGGCGCTGGTTCTTACCGCTCGCGCTCTCAACACCACCGTTGCCGTCCTGGTCGGCGATCTCTGGTAAGGAGAAAACGCTATGACCACATTCACGATCAGGTGCGTCGACGGGCCTTTGCGTGGGAAAGTGGTCGAGATGACGACGATCGATCTCTCCTATGTCGAAATGGCGATGCCGGATGAAACTTCCAATGATGTTGCCTGCATCAGGCACACCTATGTCAGGATGAACATTCTCCCGGATCTGACAGGTGGTGTTCTTCGCTGGCAACGTTCCGAACCACTCATTCTTAGGACAATCCAAAAGGACGAAACACCATGACCGACGAAATCACCACGAAGCGACGCGCGTTACTGCGGTCTGTGTTTGATGGTCTTCATGAATTGGGGACGATTGCAAAAGAGGAGAAAGACACTACCTCATTAACGGCCATCAAAGGCTCGATAAATACGATCCTAATTACATATTCTGACCGAGATATAGTCGGAACATGTGAGGAATGCGGGATTGTACTATTTCGTGACGATCTTGGTCACATCTGTGCTGATGGAGAACCTATTTTCTGCGCCAAGCACGCCTATACCTGGGCAGAGATTAAGGCTCAATGGGATGAAGACGAGACCGACGGAAATTCGGATAAGCGATCGGAATTCATGGCCTCATATGAGGAGCATATATCCGACGGCGGCTCTCCTGACGATAAGGTGTTACACACGCTATGACCGACACACTCCCCCGCGTCATTGACTTGCTCGATCATCTTCTTGCTACCGACCGCCAGCAAATCATCGCCGAAAGCAAACTCGCCGAAGACATCGGCGCCGACAGCCTAGACAACATCGAAATCATGATGGAGTGCGAAGACGAGTTTCACATTGTCTTCAATGCATCGGAATTTGATGGTGTCGTAACTGTCGGCGATCTTGTTAATCTCGTCGACAGCAAGAGGGCGGCCTAACAACTGCCCGCTGAAGGAGAACGCAATGGCTGATATTGCACAACAACTCGCCGGAGCAACCGACGCGATCCGCTGCGAAATCCAATGGCTGAAAGATCAATCGGCCAGGATTACATCCGAGCTAGACCGGGTAGAACCGATCGTGCGCAAGGGTTGGCAGCGCATGCGAGACCTTGAGGCCGAGTTGAAGCGGGTCACTGACCACCTCGACACATTGGCGAACGACCACGCCGACGAGCGCACTGCCGACATTGACGCGGCGATTTTCTGCGCCCGTGAACTTCTGAACATCTGAGGTCAGCACCATGACACACGAACTTTCAGCCGCAGCACGAGGCCGCGCCGAACACATCCTTTCCGGTTTCCCGCAATGTGAAAACGACGCGCACCTATTGCGTATGCTGGCTGACGAACTCGACCAACTATCCGCCCCTGCGCCGCTGCCGGAGGAGATTGAGCGTATCCGACAGGATTTCGAGTTGCTAAATTCTCCTGAGCGTACGAACGCTGGAAAGGCTGCTTTGGCTATTCAGCTTGGTGTATCTGATATTTCAACTCTCCTCCGCGCACTCGAAGCCAAAACTCGGGAATGCGATAAGATGCGTGAGGCGCTGACTAAGGCGCGTGATTTTGTCGAGCTTTCGTATGATGAAAGTGGTGGAGAAGAGGCCGTGGACGCCAAGCATGTACTCGACTTGGTAGATGCCGCTCTCGCCACCAAGGATACCACGCCATGAGCGATCAATTCTTCTTTGGCATGATGTTTGGGTGGATCGGAATTCCACTTCTTTCCGTAATAGTTCGACGGATTGTTCAGTGGTTTGAAAATATGGGGCAATAGCCATGAGCGCGACAGAAGACAAGAAGCCTGATCCGAACTGCCCGCTTTGCCATGGAACTGGCCGTCATGCGCCAATCGTGGCATGGCCCGCCGTTGACGAGCGCGAAGATAAGCGCCGCAGAGCCGAACTTCCTGATTTCGTGCGCTGCGGATGCACTCGCCAGATCAATGCATCCCTCAACCGAAAGGAAGGTGATACGCCTGACAAGCCCGCACCAGCCATTACCGACGCTGATATTGAGGCATTGAAACGCGAGGAATACATCTCCAGCCGCATCATAGATTGGCTCAAGGAGTCTCCTCGCCGGTCCGCTGATACCGCTTTCACGGCTGGTGCAGTTCGAGACATGGCAAGAGCGATTGAAGACGCACTCCGCGCTAACGCTGACGCTATAGTGGCAGCTGAGAGGAATCGATGCGCAAAGATAGCAGATACTGCTGCGCGACGAGCGGTAGAACACGGTCCACTTCCTGGTGATGCAGCCGCTCCATGGCTCGGCGCTGCGATTGATGATGCCATGAAAAAGTGTGCCCAACACATCGCCGCGGCTATCCGAAATGGAGAAAAGTGATGCGCGACATCCCAATCATTTTCAGCGCTCCGATGGTAAAAGCGCTGCTCGCCGGCCGGAAGACGATGACGCGGAGACTCGCGCATCGGAAATCGCGAGACGGTATCTTTGACCTCGCGCCGTCACCATGGCAGCGCGTTGAGCCGGGAGACGCACTGTGGGTTCGGGAAAATTTGCAGTTCTTCGGAACCCCCGGCGGCGATGCTTCTATCATGTTCGAACCGCTTCACTATGCGGCAGACGAGCAGGTTCCTGGCGCAGTTGGACCGGCGATTACCGTACCGGCTGGATGGCGCCTTCCAAATCATGGCGGTGAGAAAATACCATCGATCCATATGCCGCGATGGGCGTCTCGCCTCACGCTTGAGGTGACAGCGGTCAAGATCGAGCGGCTGCAGGATATCACGCCAGAGGACGCGGAATCAGAAGGTGTTTGGTACTCTTCGGCAGAATACCGTGAGCAAGTCTGCATTTGGCGAGACTGCGCCGGGGCGCTGCAAAAATTGCGCGTCAAAGAATTCGCCAACCTCTGGAAGCGCCTGCACGGCGATGAGGCGTGGGACGCCAATCCCGAAGTCGTCGCAATTTCCTTCAGACCACACCAAATCAACATCGACCAATTCTTGCGCGAACGGGCGGCGGCATGATTTCTACCGACGAACTTTCCCCGCTCGAATCCAAGGCACTCCAAGCCGTGATGAAGTTCAACGAAGAAGGCTACGAGCCTGACATCCTCACCGTTGCCATGGCGTGCGGATCATCGGTGACCGATATGTTTGCCGCCATCGGACGTCTTCACGTTCTTGGTCTTATTGAAGGCGGGGAGACAATGCAGTGAACTTATGCGACCGAGACGAGCGCGGATGGAAGATATCGCGCAAGGGAGAAAAGTGATGCTGAGATACACATACATTTTTGCGATGGCATCCGGGCTATTCGTTGCAACAGATGCATCGATATCTGGAATTTTTCATATGGCCGCGTTGGTGATATTTGAGGTTGGCCTTATCTGTTATGTCCACAGCGTAGCCGTGTCCAAGGACCAGCCCCATGTCTGAACCCCGCATCTTCGCTGCCGACCGTACCTTCCTCCGCCTCCGTGACGCAGGCATTCTCTCCGAAACTAGAAGCACTGACGGGCTCGTTCTTGAGGTCATTTGCGGAAACTGGTACGTCAAGGTCCGCGGCAGCATCTCGGTCGAAGGCGACCGGCGCGAGTGGTCAACGATCGAGATGGATTGGGCGCACGTCCAGGCCGAACCGAGTAACCCGGTCGTTGATGCGATCGATCGCGTCGAGACGCATCTTCGCGGGCTGGCGGCACGGGCACGGAAGGCAAAGAGCAAGGCGGCGGCGGAAGAACGAAAAACAGCATCGGGAGCGTAACTATGATTGATGGTAGACGTGCCTTATATTCCGGCTGCATTGGTGAATCAGGGCATTACTTTTGGCTCAATCCCCGCAAGCACCTGAATTTCGTAGAAGACATGTCGGATCTGGATTGCACATTTCCACGGTCATGGTCGCACCTATGGGATGGCGGCATTTTGAGAAATGGCAAGCACGCTGACATTTACGACGGCAAGGTGTGGGCGATCCCGGCCAAAGGTCCGTGGATTGCGTTCGTTTGGTGGGATAACTCAATCGACAGCCGCCCAGGATCAAATTCTGCATTCTGGGTATTTGACTTCGAATGGGAGCAACGGGCAGAAGCCTTCGAATTCGCAAAAGCGCAATGGCCTGAAGTCGTGCGGAGGCAACGCCAACCCCTCAAACTCCAACCATGACACGCGTCACCGTCGCACATCCGTAATTTCCAGGCTTGAAGATATGGCGAGCCACTTATCCCTAGTCCCAATCGTGCCTTATGCCTGCTGCATGCCTTGGGAATTGCGAGACGCCTGGTTGGAACAAATAGAGCCCGTCCATGGTGGGAGGTGCTGCTTTTGCCAGAGAGATGTTGCCGTTCCAGAACCAGCTAGCGGAAAGAACGTCGCATGCATTTACTGCGGCATGGATAGAGGGTTTGTTCCAATAGTTGAGATCGAGCCGTACACCACATAAACAAAAGGCCCCGGAAGCATCTCGCCGCCGGGGCCTCATTTCTGATCGAAAAAAGTTACGTGGCCGGGTCAAAGCGCCTGGATGGCCGCGCTCTGGGATTTGACCCGATCCACCAGGGCGTCAATATCGTCCTGACTGACCTCGGTCCCGCTATCGATGAGCGCCTTGAAGTCCTTGATCGCCTGGACGATGGCCGCCTCTACGGTGGGAAATAGCGCCAGGATCTGCAACACCATGGAAATGGCTTCTGCTGCGGTCATGGTCATTTTCCTCCCATAGTCATAATTCCGGTCGCGGTAATCTGTGACTGCGCAGCCGTGATGGCGTTGATCGCGTTCGTCAATTCGGTTCCTGTATCGGAAGATGAACCGTCCAGGACACCCTTCGCGGTCACAATGGTCGACGTGGTTGCGAGATCGATAGCCTTCAGCTTGGCCAGAATGAGCTGGTCGTGGCAGATCGAGCCAGATGGCGTCGGGTCAGGGCAGATTGGCAAGCGGCCATAGGCAAGAACAGCAGGCTGGTAGATGTCGGCATAGCTCGTCAAAGCGGACGCTACAGCCAGCTTTGCGTCCTTTGTGATGGCAGAGTCAGGGATTAGAGAACAGCCGCCCAGCGACACCGCAAGGGCTGCTGCGGGAAGTAGTCGAAAGAGTTTCATAAATACCTCCGGGTTACTGTAGCAAAGTCGCCACAGTCGGAGACCGCCCGCCAGGATGGACCCGGCAATGCCCCGGAGGGGAGGAGGGCAAATCCACCCCTGACGGGCGGCCCGCGACTATGGCGGGCAAGGCAAAGGGCCACCCAATCAGGAAGCCCTTTGGTGAAGACAATCGCGGCGCGGAATTAGTCGGTACTGGTTTCGCCGTTGGATTCTGGAATGGGTGGGTCGGGCTCCCGGCCCGCGAGAAGTTCGAGGATAGCGGGGTGCATGTCGTCGGTCTTACCGATAACATACTGCGAGTTTCTATGCCTGATGATAATCACGTCATCGTCGTCGCCAGACATGGTCTATCTCCTGGTTGGTGGTTGCTGAATAGGCGGTAGGTGTGAGGTGTCCACACCTTTGGCCTTAAGTAGGGCGTTGACCTGAACCTCTCTAGCGTATGTCAGATCAGCCCATTGGCTGAATTCATTGATTACGATCCGGTCGGTTTCGTGGCTGATGATGCCGATCGTCAACGCAGTTGCTGTAAGGCAACCGGAAATGATCCCGATAACAAGACCAATTGCTGACATAATCCTGGTGGAGGCCGCCGAAGCCTTGAGTGCATCCGCAGCATGTTCAAATCCGTTGACTTGAAATACCTGCGTCGGAGCGGAATTGTTTGAAACAAGCGATGTCGGGTGCGTGATGACGGGGTGCTTACCGGCGCCATTTGTTTTCACAGGGGTATCGACCATGATCACCACCCCATAACTTTGACGAAGAGAAATGCACAGGCGCTAACCGACATGGCAATCACACCTGCGGAAGCGTTGAGTTTCCAAGTCCCTTCATGCTTCTGCATTGAGACGAGATGTTCTTCGATTGCCTCAAGGCGGCATATTGTTTGGGTGGAAGCCTCCTTGAGAAAGTCGAGCTTCGTCGCCGTTACTTCTTCAACTCTCTCGGAATAGGCCAAGGCGGCGGCGGCCTTAGATCGAGCCTCATAGTCTATACATTCGTGTACTGCCGGTGACATAAATTCCCCCTCTTCGAAGTGGGTGGTTAGGTGTTGATCATTCGCAGCCAAGCGCACGACGCGCGGCGGCGTAGTTCGAGATATCGGCTCTTGTCGACAGAGTGTCGCCCAACTCCCCCCGAGCCCACGCAAGCGGATTATCCGGATGCGCGTCCATTATGGCTTTGATGCTTTCGGGTGTAGCTTTGATATTGCCAGGCTGGAATTTCAGCGGAGGAAATTCCACACACGCTAATGGCTTAGTTTGGGCCGGAGCGGTAGGCGGCAGAGGCAGGGTCGTTTCCTTTGCACAGGCTATCAGGATCAGAAGAGACCCGATCACGATTGGCATCGCGAGCCATGACGACAGCTTGCACTTCCTGAAGCCCTGATTTCGCATTATCGCCCTCTGCTTCCATGCGTCCAAAACTTTGGCCCGCTTCACGCTCTCTGTCACGCGCATCCTTGGACCCCGTTAAGAGCCCAAGGAGCCATATGACGATTTTGATAATCGCGGACCACATCAGACTTTCACCGGCGCATGATCGGTGATGACCTTCTGCGCATCTGCAACCGTTGCCACGGTTGGAGTCGGAACAGGAGATTCCGCCGCTGCGATGCCGGACTGCACCGCTACAAGCTCGCGGAGCCGTGCCGCAGCCTCTGACTTGCTGTGTGCGATGATACCCCACACCGCCAATGCGATGGCGCTGAGGCCAGCCGCCACGGCTCCCCCGACGTACAGAGTAAGGTTCGGATCATTGAACCCGTGACTGTTGAGCCAACCAACGATGGCACCAGTTAAGAACGGCAGTGCGAGAAGCAGACCATTCCGAATGTATGCATCGACGACCGGATTTCCGGTAATGATGAGACCTTGAATCTTTGAACCGGAGTTGCTCATTTCATTGTTCCTTTCTCGCGATCTCTAATACTGCTGCACAGTGCAGTCGCTAAAATGGATGGTACCGGAAAAGTTCGTCGCATTAATGGAAAGACCGACCACGTTTGCCCAATTAGGTATTTTGTAAAGACCACCCTCCCATGGCATCGTCGTCCACGGTATGGCTGACGTTGTCCCGGCGATTGGTATCGGCGAACCTAACGCAGTACCATTGCGAACTATAGGGGATCCATAACTTGTAGTGCCGTCAACATGGGCGGCGAAGAAATATACAAATGCATTTTGTCCGTTGGATCCTGCGTCTAGTGAGTACCAGCATCGTAGGTTTGTATTTCTCCCAGGAACAATTCCGACAACTAATCCTGGTGAACCGTTTGCTCCGCCGACATTTTTAACCCACTTCAGAGATGCTGTTCCGGCATGAGCCGTCGTTGTATCTTGAGATAGAGTTATATTTGTACCCGTGAGTCGAGCAGTTATTGCTGCACTGTCAGAATCGACAAACCACAAATCCGGTATCGTGCTCGAGGCAAATAAAGGATCGCTCAGCTTCTCACTACTAGCAGAGACCTTTGTCGGTATATATGGGACACCGTACGAGGCTGACATAGTCAACTGTACATTTCCCGCTCCGCAGTCCAAATAGTCAGTCGTGTTTCGAACGTTAAATAAGAACACGTCTCTGTAAATAGTCGTAGCCCCAGCTGACGTATTGCTAAGCCCGCACTGTACCAGTGATCCAGAAGTGCCTCGTTGCTGGATGTGTGTCTCAGAAAATTGTAGCAGACCGCCAGAATTCACAAACTGTGCATTACCTGCACCAGCCTGATCTGATTCTGCCCAGCCCGCTAAAGATAGTATCTCACCAGAGTTATCTACTTCAAGAGAACGCAGCCCCGGATAATCGTCAGACATGTTGGATAAGGTCAAGCGGCCCGTAGGCATGTGCCATGAAGCATTGATGTAGTTACCGTCGAGCTTGCCGCCATCAAAGACGATGTTTTCACCATAGTCAGAACCACCTGATGGGCCATAGATGCCGTATTTGTTTTGAGTGCTCGCGCAGTTTTTGCACCTATTCAGGTAGACGCCAGAAGTCCCCATATAGTGGCCATATCCGAATCCAAACACGCTAATATCTTCTGCGGACAACCCCGCACCATTCCAGAGTACGCCTTTCGACGTGTAGCTGTACGCAGCGCCCGCACCAGCAGCCCCAGGCCCAATAAGCGCGCAGTTACTGAGGTATTTTGTGTGATGTTGCGATGCTGTTAGCTGACCTACAGGGGTACTAGCGGTGTTGACCAAGGTGAGAGCCGTCCAGTTACCATCTGCAACCGACGAAAAGTTTAGAATACCGCCGCCACAGGAGGCAGGAGCCTTTGCTTGGTCAACAGTAATGCCACTGGTCATTTTGTAAGTTGTTCCGTGGCCTGTAACGTATATTCCGTAGGTAGCATTGGCGGCAAAGGCCGCTGCGATGGCCGCTGTGTCGTCAGTGGTTCCGTCTCCGACCGCCCCAAAAACAGACCAGTCTAGGTTATTGACATCCACTCGCTGCCAATACACACCGGTACCCCCGGCATCCCGAACACAGAGTGCGTGCATTGTATCGGGTGTGCAAGATACGACTGGAGCCCACATACCGCCAGAACCTGGAACTGCTGCTGAAGAGTAGTATAGCGTACTGATTGATATCCCAGCAGCGTGATAAGCGGACCAGTTTCCAGTATACAAAGACGTTGTTCCCGTCGTGTAAGTAATCACGGCCGAAGAACCGTTATTTAGTGAATTTGTCCCATTTACCCATGCAGTCGTACTCGCAGTCGTCGCATCCGAGAAGCAAATAAATTTATTTGCCGGATCGATATAGCCACCGCTCGGGCACGTTCCCGCCGAAACAGTCTGCACGTCATATATACCTTGATACCCAGGTTCGCTGACATACATGTGCTGATAAGACGGAAGCGCAGCGACCGCGGCGCTAATGCCGGCCAAATCCGCACGGGTATAACCGGGTGTTTGCTTCGTGCTGATCGTCGTCGACGCTGCAAAAGATGGCGCGGAGATCAACATCAAGAACGTGATAACATTCCGGAAGAATTTCATGGTTACACCTCGAAAGAATTTTGCGGGAGCATGCCGCGGTCAAGCTCTTTGCTGACACGCGCCACGATTTCCGCTTTGGTGATTTTTCTGTTGCGGTCGAGATCGAGGCCGCGGTTTTGCAGGTAGAATTTAGGATGATCGACGTCATCGGCGTCAAAGATCACAGCCGCATCCTGCTTTCCGATCATCCCTGGCCACAGGATTGCCCCGTACACGTCCCCAAGCGAGTGCAGGCGCCCAGTCCATGGCTTGAAGTAGGAGGCAACGAATGACAACTGATCCTCTGCCGACATAGACGCCAGGGATTCCACGCTGGTTCCGAGCGCTGCGGCGGTCGATGGCATGAACTGGATGAGACCTACTGCGCCGCTGCCAGACGCGTTACGAATCGACGGGCTGAATGTCTCGCCTGTCTCAAATGCGATGCACGCCATCAGCCAAGACGGATAAATGCGAAGACCATTGCTGATTGAGATCGCCTTTGCGCGGAAGAGAGGGGAAACTCGCGCACCCCACGCAAGCGCCGTCATGGATTACCTGTGACGCGAACGGACGAGTTGAAGAGGTGAACCGTCAGGGAGCCCGCGCCGCTGCCATCGTTGATGTTGATGATGCGGCCGACCTCCGTTGCAGTGGTTCCGTCGCGCGTGATGATTGTCGGGCTCGTGCCTGTTCCGATCATGGTAACAGGGACGGAGAAGACATATCCCGCAGGAACAAGCCCGGTTGGCGCAGTGATGATGACATTTCCGGCGGTCGTATCCGAGAGAATATACCCGTCAGATAGCGATATCGTCGGTGTCGTCGTCGAATGCGTTACTGTTCTAACCGGCTTGCTTTTTCCAGCCAGGGCGGACTTTATCTGTGCAACAAAGCCATCCAAGTCGCCGTTATCGACAACGTCCTGATTGGTGAGGTCAGAAACGACCTGCGCGAGACCGGCCGCTACGAAAGTCGCCTGCCTCCAGACCTTATTTAGTTCCGCTGGGTTTGCGATGCCAGCCTGAAATCCCGTCGCGAGAGCCGCAAGGATAAGGTAATCGTCTTGCGAGATTACGTTGGCCCCGCCACCCGTGGAGAAAGGCTTAAAATCGTTCGTCGGCATTTTCTAAGCCTCCCCGCCTATGGATAACCGATGAGAGTGTAGGTTCCTGCGGATACGGTTGGCGTAGCTCCTCCGGTTGCAGAGAGGGCAAACACCTGCAGACGCGTCATATTTCCGGTCGCGTTTGTACCCCATGTCTCGTCGGTTAGAACGGACATGGTCTGCTGGTTAATGAACGTTGCGAAGGAATGGACCACCGCAAATCCTGAGGTGTTGAACCCGCTCAATTCAATGCGATAGGTCTGAGCGCAGTAAGTAGGTGTTCCGCCAGCTGCAGTCGCTACACGCACCATATTATCAGATACGCCATTACTGCCTGTCGGTGTTGTGCCGTAAAAATATGCCCGCGTCCAAGCATATCCTGCTGACAATATGGTTCCTGACGCGGTCCCAAATCGCAAGGCGACGTTTGGAGTATCTCCGGTGACAATTAGGCCCTCGATGATAAGTTCGAGACGCTTGTAGGTGTTGTATGGGGCGAGATTGAATTGCAGCAGCGCTGATGTCGGCGACACACTCCCTTTTTCCAGAATCACCGGAGTACGGTTTGATATCTTGTTGTCGACAAACGCCGTGGTAGCAATCTTTGTCGAATAGTCATCAGTCGGTTGCGTGGGGGCGGTCGGTGCACCAGTGAGAGCAGGGCTATTATTTGGAGCATATGGAACCAGCGCTGTATTGATCGCCGAGTTCGTCCATGACTGTGTTGCGTATCCATTGAGAGCTGCGCTTATTGCAGCGTTAATCGCAGTTCCAAAAAGAGTGATCTTTCCTGAGAGATCACCGTCATCCAGCATATTTGAATTCGTTTTTTGAACAATATATCCAGCAACGACAGATCCCATAAAAGCAGATTGGCGCTGCACTTTATTGAAGATCTTTTCGTCAGCCGTTCCAGACGACACACCAGCCGTACGATCCGGCGATGCCGCGAATGCGGCTTGGTCCATGAGGTTGGAGCCGCCAGAAAGCGCCCAGGGAAGAAAATCATTAGTTGCCATCTGTGAACCTCGCCCAGCAGCCCGTTCCAAATCCGGATACGGCTTGATTTTGGATTCCAAACCCAAACAGCGGAGCGTCCGCTGTCGGAAGGACGTATTTTGCAATGCGAACGCCTTCCGGCCTGAGGTCGAGATAACCGCCGGTGAAAAGCGCTTGCGTTAGAACGTCAGGGACTTTTCCGTAAAGCCCAAGCGTCATCGACATGTTCTGGTTGTCGACGATGATGACGCCATACCCAGTCCCCTCAAACAGGACATTCCAAATCCGATAGGCGTCTGGGACTGTGCCGTCCCATCCATTCGCTGCGGCGGTCGCCTTCAAAAGCAGGCGATACTGCTCGTCAGGGAGTGACATGACGCTATTGGTTGGGTCTCCGGTCTGGTACCAGATGCCTTGTGACCATCCGAGACCGGGCGTTCCCCATGCGAAGTAAACGTCAGAGATTGGGACGTTCAGCACGCGGGTGCGGCCGATCCACTGTCCTACCGCATCGAGTTGAACACCTACGGCAGTATCGATATCAAATTTCGACGGAAGCGACTGAATGACCGCCTTTGCGTCAGTCAATCCTTGAAGAAGCACCGACAGCATGGCGACAAATTTTGGCTTGTCGCGATGCTCCGATGTGATGAGGTTTAGGTACTCAGTAATATCTCCCGCCATCACGTCACCGAAATTGCAATATCGCCCACAGAAAGGACGACGGCCTGATTAAAAGGAACGGGAATATCAGACGTTCCCGATGGCGACGACGAGGTGCCAACTTGAAGCACTGTGATATCGTACGTTGCACTTAGAGCATCAAGCTGTGTCTGCGAAAGACCGCTCGACGAAACTGCAGCAGATCCGGAGAGATTTGCCGGCGCCCAGAGGCGACCATAGTAAAGCTTTTCACCGATTGGCTGGGTTGAAACGAATTGCGCCAGCGCGGCCTTGATGATGTCGTTTGTCGACGATAGAAATCCTGGAAGAGCCTTAACGGTGATCGACACGTAAATCCGGATAGTGCTCAATTCAAAAAAGTTGATGTCACTTGGAATGCCGAGCGGGTCGTAGACTGTCACCGTCGTGTCGCCATAGGTGTCACATCCCGGACCCTTCTTGTTGGCGATGGTCTGCGCAACAGTCGTCACGTCACCGCCGCTTACGACGATGGAAATCGAATGTTCCGGAAGGCCATTTCCATCCGTGGTGTTGGTGTTGTTTTCGTACCCTCGATACCGCCCCACGCCTGAAATATTGGCGATCGCGGCAAGCGTTCCATCGAAAACGGAAAGGGACGGAAGAGCGGTCGATACCGATTGGCGTTGGCGCAATGTCGCGTCGGTCTCGATGGGTTCACCAGGAGATGCTTCGGAAGAGTTCGTAACGCTTTGCCAGCCGCGCGTTGGGGTGATGATCTTGGTGATCGTTCCCGCAGCCGCAGACGTGCTTCCTGCCACGGTGCAGGTCGCAGTCACGTCTATTTCACCTTCTGGCGGGATCGTAACCGAAGGCGGCAATGACCATCTCGTGTTGAGCCCAAGACTGTCACCAACGATCCCGTTGATGATCTGCGTTCCGGCTTCACCAACGAGGGTCACTACCACCTGGCTATTGGTTGCAACAAGGCGGGAAATACCGTTAATTTTCACGACGCTCGAAAGGCCAACACCCTGCGCTGTAAGCGGAGAATAGGCGTTGTAGGCGGCAATGGCGGCATTGTTAACGTCATGCTGCGCGGCCGCCCAGATGGCGATAAGCTGGCCGTCCTGGCTGTCAGGATCGATATAGATGTCCGTCCCGAAGATCGCCTGAAAGTCCGCCCGCAGTTCGGAAACGATATCCGCATAAGACGGAGCCGAAATGCCGGTGGGTGAAATTACTGGCGCAAGGCTCATGGGAATGTGACCTCGACGGTTGCTTGCTGGCTATAAACAGTGTCGACGGTAGCTGTGACCGAAAACCTCCGGTCAACGACTACTGACGAATAGTTGGTGATTTGCTTCACGCCCGGCGTTTGCAGGATCACACGCTTGACCGCAAGATCGCGTGTCGATGCCGTACCTACACCAAGAATTTCGGTTGCGTACGGAGTTCCTGCAGTTGTGTCGAGAAACCACTCTCCGCGCATCAGAAGGAGGCGGGTCTTGATGGCCTGCGCGACCGCCTCCGGGCTGTCGATCAGGAAGTTTTCCCGACCTTGGCCGAACGAATAATCGCCGTCAGATGTAAGCGCTCGGTATCTCATACCGGTATACCTGTCTGTGCGCTGCCAGCCGTTACGCCGGTGTGCTTGTGGGATTTCCCGGAGATAGAGCCAGCGAGGACATCGGTGGTGCCCTTGACGGTTCCGGACGATGTGATGTCGCCGTCTGTTGTGATCTTGCCGGTAAAGTGCGCCTCCGGCGTGTCAACGGTAACCTTGGTCGGGTGTTTCAGCTTGATTTCGTCGGAACCAATCTCGACAAAGGCGGTTCCATCATCTGCGCGAAGCTGCGTTTTGTCGGTGCTGATATTCGTCAGGACGCGCGGGACGCTGCGAAATCCTGGGATGAAAAAACCATCAGAAAGATCGTGCATGCGCCACTCGGCTTGGGGCTGGATACCACCGGATTGCCACCACGCATCGATGCAGCGCGAGGCAAAGACAAGAAGCCCTTCATCACCCTTCACCATCGGAAACGTAAGTGTGAAGCCGCCGCCGCCGATGAACTGCACGGGAACGTCAAGGCAAAGTGGCATCGTGACGATTTTTTCCGTTCCGTCCTTCTGCCGAAAAACTCCTTGAATGGAAGGCTGCACCTCTGCGGTCATCTTGGTCGCGTCGAAGCTTTCCAAGATTCCTGGCAAAGCCGTCCACATACCCGCCTGCCAGCCTTCCATCGCCGTCAGCAATGCAATCTGGTCGTCTTCGTACCGTTCTTGTCGAAGCATCAGCCGGCCGCCTTCACGGAGTTATCAGCCGGTGCCGACTTGGCGATCGAAAGGCACGTCAGCTTTGAATAGTACTCGTTTTCGCGCGTATCGCCGTCGTGCTCTGCGACCAGGACCATGTAGAAGCCATCGGCAGTCACAGGCGGAAACGCGTTTTCTGTCTGATTAACGTCTTTCAGGTTCAGGCTCACAGACGCGCGCTGGATCGATGCCTGATCGATTTGAACCTGCGTTCCGATCTGGATCTTGGGATTGAGAAGGCACGTGATCTTGATGCCTTCTTCGGTCTGCTCGGGAAGCCCAATCATGCCGGTCTTGGAATTGAGGACGACAGCTTCGCCCGGAAGGTATGTGGTCATCGGGAATGCCGTGATCTGTCCGCTCTGAATGCTCCACTGTGCCTTTCCGCTTTTGGCGAGATTGCGCAATTGCGCTCGGCCCATGCCGTAAGCGACCTTGCCGCGGATGTTCTTCTGCAGGGCGGTGTCGAACTGCACATAACCGAGCGTTGCGCCCATGCCTGCCGCAATGGCCCCAGCCTGATCCTCCGGAGATTGTCCGGCCGCGATAGACTGGTTGACCACGCCGAAGTTGTAGATCTCGTCTCCGTCAGCCGCAAAAATCTTCAGGAATGTGTCTGTCTGGTTTTCGCGGCCCATCTTCGACTGCTTGATAGTCCCCTGAAAGATTATGCCGAAAGCGCCATCTTTGTACCCGGCCTGAAGCGTCACAGCCGTGAACTCGTTTCGGATCAGCTTTGCGGTATCGTCACTGAGATTGTAGACCGTGATTTCCGCGTTGTTCGGGGTCTCGAAATTCGATTGGTTCACCGAAAACCGAACGCGAAATTCTGATAGATCAAGCCCATCACCGCTCGCTTTCGAGACGATGAGCGATACCTTACGAATCCATTGATCATGCGTTCCTGGCGAGCTCATGCGTCAGGCGTCACGAAATAGAGGTGCGAGTTGATGCCGAGATTTTCAAATGTGGGGACCGCCGTTGCGTCGCCATCGGTGAGAACCACAAGTGCACCGGAAAAACCAATGTAGGCATATTGGGAGAGGAGGTCGCTTCCGGTGACAAGTGGAATACCTGAAACGATGGCCGACCCGTTCACGTCTGCAATATCAAGGACCCAACACTGGCCGGCTGTGTCATCGTTCCACGCAAGCGTGAGGTTGTACGTCACCTGACCGAGTTGGATTTGGAACGTTTGCGGCTGGGGGGAAAGTGGGACTTCGACGATTGCCATAGTTTTCAGCCCCCCGTCCCAGATGCGACCGCCGCATGGATCGCGTCGGTGTTGACGCCGCTGAATGAAGCCGGGTCAACACATTGCTTAACGCCGCTGTTGAGCGTGTTTGCGGTCTTCTTTGGCTGCGCCTGAACCTTGTTCTGAGGCACCGTAACGGTCTGCGTCTCAACGAGAATGACTTCCTGAAGCGACATGATGATCATCAGGACGTTTTCGGTGTCCTGGTCGGTGGTGACACCCAGGGACTTGATCAACATGTTGTCGTAAAAACGCTTTCCGGTGTACACCTCAAGCAATTCCCGGTCTTCCTGAAGATTCCGATATTGCTCATAGATCGATTGCAGGGACACCGGGTCACCGGTCCCTGATTGCTGTCCATCCGTCCCGCCGCCGGCTGGCGAATACCCAATGCGAACCTGCAGCGTGACCGGGTTCTTGAAGGCGTGGTCAGTGATCGCGGACGTCTTTTCAACAGGATGCTGGGTAATCGTCAGTTCGTCGTTGTGAACTTCTTCAATCACCACGTCAGCGACGAGGCCGCCGATCGACCGCTTTGGGCGAATTGCTCCGGTATCGACGCCATCGCTGCTCAATTGACCGCCCCCGCAAAGTTACGCGCCAAGTCTCCATTGATCCGCGACTGCAGGTTCCCGACATAGGTCCCGGTCTGCTGCGGGTCTCCCGATCCGTTCACGGTGATCTCGGTTTTTTGGTTGAGCGTCACGCCACTGCTGCGGCCTTGCGGAGGGGCCAGAGGGGCGCTTTGCATGAGACCGTTGGCGAGCGACATCCTGTTCGGAAGGTTTTCTGCCCAAGGCGCCGGGCTCTCGTAGTAGCGCGAGACGATGAACGCTGCCTGCGCCGCGCTCTGCGCCGCCATCAGCATCTGTTTTGTGAAGCCGTTGACGCCGGTCTCCATCTCATGCTGAACAAATGCGAGCTGCTCCTCGACGGAGGACGAGCGGATATCGTGGCCTGTCCACTTTGCAAAAGCGGCTTGGCGATCCGGATGCCATTGGGCAATACCGTAGGCTTGGCCGTTGTCGCCTGTCTTCTTTGGATTCAGACCACTCTCTGCGATCAGATTTGCAACAATTCCAGCGGCTTGGTGCGCTCCCCACCCAGCCTTTTCGAAGAATGCAACCATCTTTGCAGCGCGGGCATTGCCAGATGCACCGGAAATGCTTCCGGCCTCCGGGGTGAACATATCACCAGAGGATGGAAGCGATTGTCCAGCGGTGCTATGCCTGCGTTTGTACTCGGCATAGGTGGCGTTAAATTCGTTCGTGTTGAGATAGCTCAGGCCGTGATCAGATAGCCATCTGTTCAACCCGTACCCGGTAATTCCGCCCTTAGTTCCGGCTTCTTCGACGCGTCCTTCATTCACAGCGGATTTATCTCCGCTCATTTTGTCGAGAAGTCCGGAAATAGCGCCGATCGCGCCAAGGATTACCGCAGCTTTTTTGCCGAAGAGGAAGTAACCGATGGCGCCCCACTCAAGCGCTTCATTCGGAAGCGAGGCGAAAAGCTTGACGGTGTTGGTTCCAATAGCGATGAGATCGGTTGCGATGTTTCCAAGCCGGTCGACGACTTCACGGTTGGTTACAACATCTTCGAGCCAGGATGTGAAGCCCTTGAGCACCGGCATGACGCGCTCGGCGACTGCAACTCCAAGGACGTCGAAAGTAGCGCGGAGATCGCGGATGGAATTCTGGAATTCTGCCGACCGGCGTGTGGCTTCATCCTCGGAAATTCCCATCTTCTTGTAGAGGTCGGCATAGACCTTTTGCGTCTTGATGCCGTCCTGCTGCAAGGCAAACAGGGTCTTTTCGTCAATTCCGAAGTAGCCGGCCCATTGCGCCTTGAGCCAGTACGGCATCGGCGCTTTGGCAAGGTCCTGCACCAACTCGACGGCGCCGCGAAGGTTTCCCCTCGCATCACGCGTCTGGATGCCGAGATTGCGAAGAACACCTTCCGCGGCCGGGTCGGTTCGAAGCGCTGACGCCAACCCTTCAAGAGACGCCTTGGCGCCGTCTGCCGTGCCGCCAATTTTGCTCAGGCGAAGGCTGAAGTCTTGGATCGCCGCCGCGCCGTCACGGAGGCGCACAGACGACCAGTAAAGCTCCTCCATTTTGGAGGATGTCTTGTCGACGAAGACCGCGACAGCCGTCGTAGCCGCAACGAACGCAATGCCAAATCTCGAGGCGGCCTTTTCCGTCTTGGAAAGGCCGTCCTCGATCTTCTTCATCCCCTTGTCATCGACCTTAAAGCCGATGGCTACGAGAAATTCGCGCAAGATTGTGGAATCGTTGGCCACTTATTTGCCTTTGGGATCTGGCGTCAGGCGCCGAGCATTTTCGTCAAAGACGTTCAGCGCGTCATTCATCCGCGCGAAGTCGACGAGGTCGAGGCTTCCATCTATAGCGGATTCGTACTTGCACAGTCCGCGAAGGATTGGGCGCATGATAAATTCTTGGCCGTCAGGAAGCGAAACCAGCTTTGCCGACGACATCTGCCCGGTCGGCGTAAACTCTACCGGGCGGTATTGAAAAAACTGCCGAGGTGTTCCTCGATGACCTTCCACGAGATTTGCAGCATAGTCGGAAGATCAATGTCGTCAAACATAACGAGGCCTTGCGGTGTCGTGATATTGCTCCACACACCACCTTCGTTCTGGCGTTGAACAACCTTGAGCGCAGTGCGAATGATGCGCTCCGCGTCGTCATCCGAAAGGCTGTAGATGGCATCGCACATGGCCGGAATGATTGCGTGAAGATCCAACGCGGAAAGGTTGATCCCGCTCCCACCATCCCCGTTCTTGCCTGCATTCACCACCGATGCCAGGACTTCCGGCGTCAGGATGTTTTTCATAACAGGCATCATGCGCTTGGCGATGGCGAGCTGATCGAAGGGGAGGATTTTTCCGGCCTGATAACTGTGTCCGCCGATTTGGAAGCTGATCATTTTATCCCTCTAGAAAAGATTGGATATGGTGTCGAGAAACGAACCACCTGCTCCGAGTTGTTCGTTTAGAATGCCGACGAATTCCCACTCGATGGTTTTGCCGTCCTTGTCCCAAGTGACGTCGGGAAGTTTCACAAAGGCAGCGGAAGAAAGCGTGAATGCGTCGCCATTGAATACATCCCTGCCAGTGATGACGTTATTTCCCCACGTGCTCTTCTTGGAAGTCTGGACTGAGTAAAGCTGAACAAGCTTACTGTTGACTGGAGATGTCTTCAGGTAACGGATGAACACACGGCCAATCGTTCCGGACTTGACTGCATTCATAACCCTGCCGTCGGCTCCTATAAATGGGACATTCACATCCTGGCTCGAAGATGTTGTGATTCCTTCTTCTGCCACACCTGTGCCAAGGTCGAATGATCCACCCGGACCAGATATTGCCGCCTTGACGAAAGCAAAGGAGTAAACGCCCATGTCACCGGCCTGATCAGATGTTGATGTTCGGAACACCTGCTCCGAGTTGTTCGTTTAGAATGCCGACGAATTCCCACTCGATGGTTTTGCCGTCCTTGTCCCAAGTGACGTCGGGAAGTTTCACAAAGGCAGCTTGAGAGAGAACCGCAACATCACCACGATTCACATCCGTTATCGTGATCACATTGAGACCCCACGCCGATGGAACGAGGCGCTGGAAATTGTACATCGCCGTGAGCATGGCGTTGGCATTTGACGTCTTGAGCATACGAACCGTCATTTTGCCGCCGTTCGGCGCACGCAAAACATGCTGGATCGTTCCATCGGCGCCAAACGAAGGCACGTCCTTCTCTTCGATCATTGACGTGGTGATGCCCTCTTCGGAAGCGCCAGATCCGCTACCGAGTGGGAATGCACCGCCTGCGCCGACGATGGCCGCCTGAACAGAAAGAAACGAATACGTTGCCATTTGATTTTCTCCTGATCAGAGGCTTAGCGATTGACGTTGACGACGATGTCTGTGGACTGAACCGCGCCGGCCAGCTTGGCCGCTACCTGGAATGCCACGGACTTGCGCGCCTCGCGATCGGCCTGGCTCTGGCTGGAAATCGGAGGCTGGTAGACGTAGTAGCCGGTCGGCAGGAAATCCCCCTGCTTAATCTGGCCAAATCCGTTCGAATTCCAGTACCCAGGCGCCAGCGTGCCGTTGTTCACGGCCTGGATGCACGCACCTTCGATCACATTGGCGATGAGGTGATTTCCGGCGTCGGTCTGCGGGATCTTGGTCGTCGATGTATAGAGCAGATTGAAAACCGCGTTCTGGATCGAGTAGGCGAACCAGTCGGTGTTCTGGATTTCGTCGAAGTAGTAGCCGCCACCAGACTTGCCATACTGGATGATAGCTGTGTCGTTGTTGTAGTTGACAAACACGTTGCCGTTCTTGTCCTGGATGGCATCGGCCTGTGCCGTGGTCAGCGTTTCTGCCGTGACGCTCGGTTCGGTCTTGTACATCATCGTGATCACGGTGGAATTGCCGGAGAAGTTCACGGTGACGGCTCGGCCGAACCAGGATGCGAATGCATGCGCGTTGGCGCTGTACTGCACATAGGTGCGGCTGTAATTTCCTTCCTTGACCCGGTACATGATGTCGGTCGTCGAGGTGGCGTCATAGCATGCCGCGTCTGTCGAGGTGATGCCGAACGCGTGCTTATTCGCAGCGGCCTCGACATAGTCCGCAACGGCAATGAGTTGATCTGCGGTTGGCGTCGTCGCGGCGAAGGTAAGGCCCCACCAGTAGAGGGTTCGGTCCAAAATCGTGATGGCTGCAACTGGCGTCTCTGCGGCGATGCCGTCGACCGTCTTCGACAGGGTTGCGGCCGTGCCCTTCAAAACGCCGGAGATGTCGTTTGCGGTCCCGGCCGTCATGGCGCCGACGACGCTCGAAGTGCCCGTGGTGCCCGACGTGAAGATGAATTTTGAGCCGTTCCACACCACCGTGGCATTGGTGAACCCACCGGTGCCAATGGCGCGCACCGCGGTCTGGATGATCGCCGCCACCGCGTTGAGATTGGCCGCAGCCGCGAACGACCCGCAAACGACATTCGTCGCCGCACTGCCGTTAAAGCTGATCTTGAAGTTTCCGGCGGTGATCGTCTGCCACGTCGCGATAGCCTGTTCGGCCACCGACAGATTTCCGCCGTAGAGGATACCGGCCGTCGCGTTTTCCGCCCATCGGCCGATGTAAAGCTGGTTTGGCTGCGGGCGTTGGCCAAAGAACAGGGCCGCGGACAGATATTCCGGCGCCGTGGTGCCAAAATCTGCCGCCACTGCATCGATGGACGCATAGGAGCGGATGCGCTCCGACACGTCGATGATGTCGGACGAACCAACGATCAAGCACGTGTTCAGGTTGGGCGCCTGCGCTGCGACGGTGCCCAGATTGATATCGACCGCGACAAGGCGCGTCACAGGAAGGCCCTGAGAGGACATAGACGATCTCCTTGGTAGGATTGGGGTTTAGGAGTTGGTGACGATGATGTCGGTGACGGATGGCGGTTCGGAGCCGGACTGTGTCTCGACGCCGATTTCGGCCGACGCGATATTTGGCACAACATAGGTGCGATCGATCTGGCGCCGGATGACGAAAGTCAGGTCCGTCCGGTATTGCCAGCGGATTTTGAGGAGCACGGGCGCCGGGGTGGATTCCCCGACGCTGATCAGAAGAATTCCAGATTGGGCGAGCCCCTCTTGGTTCTGGCGGATGAAAAGGCCATCCCGGAGGAGTGCGGCGTACTTGTCGGCCAAGCCACCGGCACCGAGGTCGTAGAAGCTGGCCCGGACGGTCAGGGTCTCGTGCTGGTGGAGGTTGTCGGCGCCGACGCCCGCATTGGCCGCGCCGTCATGGATGATTTCCGGGAATTCGCTCGTAACGCGATTTTCAAACCCGAACGCAGCCCAGGCCGTTGCCGCTGGAGGGATGTTATCCGGCTCAGGTTGCAACCGTGGCCGCACCAGCGCCCCGTCCAGCCCCGTAATGCCCGCGATGGCATCATGGACCGCGTCCTCAAGGTCGGCGCCCTCAAGCGGCCCTGAGCCCGTAGGAATGAGGTATGGGGTGGTATAGCTCATGGAGTTGGGGGGGCGTCCTGGTAATCGATCGATGCGCAGATGGCCTCAACGAAGCCCTGGCCGTACCGGCTGGCGTCGTCGAGGGTGATGACCTCGTAGGTTGTGCCAGCCCAGACGACGATGTCGTTCTTGAAAGTGGCGCCGCCCGCGCCCGTCGAGGCCGTCTGAAGGCGGAATTGGGTGACCACCGAGATATACCGCTTGGCGATGTCGTAATCCGGCAGGCGCTCGAGATCACTCCCCGACGCTGGGCACACCACGGCATAGGCTGTCACGGCGGGAGCGTCGATTGTGCTGCCCCGGCCTTTGTTGCTCACAACTTGCTGGCGCCGGATCACGGAAATCTCGTCCAGGAAGTCGGCGTCAAAGGCGTCGGAAACGTCGAGAAATGGCATCAGGCAGGAACCTTTTCAGTGGGTCTTGCCGGTGATCCCCTGACAATTTCACCAGAAATTATGCCATGACTGATCAGATCATTGGTGATCAACCGAGCCTGTTCCTGACGCTGTAAGGGGTCAGATACGAATGCCCGCAAGGTGTCTTTGATTGTCGCGTATGCCGGATGCATGATGATGCACGACATTTTACCCTCCAAGTTTTGCCTTTTTGGCCGCCCAGCGGACCTTGCGCACCACGTAGGTCAGCGCCCGTCTTAGTTGGCCTGTGTCGATCAGCGGCTTAATCCCTGCCGCCGCTTGGGCTTCGGATGGAGCCATGCCACCCTTGACTAATTCCAGGTACTTCGTCTCGCTCTTGCGCCTCTTGGTGCCGCGCTTGGCGGCGCGCTGGGCGATCGTTTTCGGGCTGAGAGGCGCGAACGGGCCGGTGGTAATCCGCGCGCGCATGGCGTTCTGTGCGATCAGGCCGACGGCGTCGAAGCCCTTCATCACCCCATCAGGCCCCTTGTCAAAGGCGCTCTTTGCCGTGGCGGCCAGCGCGGCCGTCAATTCCGGCTGTGCGTGTTCGATTGCCGGGTTCACCACGGGGCGGGCCGGAATATTCGCCTCGGGCGCGCCGTTCTCATGGATGAACATCAATTCGGCGTTGTTAAGCGGCGTTCCTTCCTCTTTGCGCCCGGCCGTCGTCGCCGGTACCCCGGCATAGACCCGGTTCTCGGCCAAGGCCGCCAGCGCTGCCATAAACCCGCGCGTATTGTCCTTCGAAATTTTGACCGGAGAGGCCATCAGGAATTCGCCTTGACGGCCCAATGTGAGGCTATGGCGGGGGGCTGCATACTCTCCCCGCGCGGAACCACATAGGGCCGGGATGGATCGACGCCAAGCGCTCTTGCTTGGTTCTGATCGAGCCGGAGCGGGACGGCCTGCTTGAGGGTGACTTTGACGAGCGCCATCAGCGGATGCCGAAGAACGGATTGGTCGGCCGCCGCGGTCCTGGCACATAGGCCGGTCCAGAGCAGAACTTGCGCATCATCATGTAAAGGCGCTGGCCGTAAGTCGTGTAATTGTAGTCCCCAGCGCCCTGGATCGAGGTTGCGCCCGTGTCGTATCCGACGCTCGCCTTGTCGACTGATGCGGAATTCTTCGGCCCTGTCGCTTGTCCGGCAACAATCCCCTTCGCGGTCTCACGCGCCGATCGCGCAGAAAAAATGATGTTGTGCGCAACAAACAGACACGCCGCCAGATCCAGCGATGCGCCAAACCGCATCGCGTTCAATTGGGCATAAGCCTGCGGAATCCAGAAATCGACTTGCGCCTGCGGATAGGTTGCTGGCGCGTTGAATTCTGGAAACGCCGCAATGAATGTCGCGTAGGTGATCATCAGACCGGGCCGTTTCCTTGATAGATCACAAGCCGGGTTGTGTCGGTGCCCCCGGCAATGGCGGCGACATAGGTCCCGACGGCGGCAAATGACAGCTTGGCACCGGCCGGAATGAGCAACGACGTCGTGAGCGCCGCGACGTTCTGATCTCCCTGAAGGAAAAACGCATCCTTCGTGCCGGTGTTGATCACCGTCAGGACATTGTACGGGGTGAGCTTGGCGGGAAGCGCAACGCTGGTCGATTGCGTAGCGACCACGGAGATTGCCACCTGTCCGGCCAGGACCGGCGCGACAACGGCGTCAGGAAGCAGAGACATGCTTGATCCCTTCTATGGATACCGGCCCGCTGCCGAGGAGATGGAAGCGGGCCGGAGAGACAGAATTACCCGCTGACCGCGCCGAGCTGAGCCGAAACGACAACGTTTGTTGCAAGGCAGATGAACATGGCGCGCTTGGTTGCGGCCAAATTCACAGATGCGCCTGCGGTCCCGCCATCGATCGCAACCGACGCAGCATTCGGAAAGACTTTCATCGAGTTCGTCGCCGCAGCGTTGAACACAACGCACGCCTGACCGGGCGCAAGAGCCGGAAGGGTGACAGCATCGCCAGCGTTCGCGACGGTGCTGACGTAGTTGATGTACTTGGTGAGAGCCAGACCGCCGGCAAGGGTTTGCGTCGTGCTTGCAGTCAGTCCGGTCGCCACGCTCTTGGTTTCGATCCCTATCGAAGTCAGAGACGTGAAGGTACCGGCCGCAGGCGTGGTGGCGCCGATTGTCGATCCATCGATCGGCGTTCCGTTGATGACGTCGTTTCCGTTGAGCGTAAGCGCCAGCGCATTGATGTCTGCCGCAGTCAGAATTTTAGTTCCAACATCGGGGTCGAGATAACGAACGACCATTTTATACCCTCCTTATCAGGCTGCGGCCCGCTTGCCGTCGTCGGCCTGGATGCGGCGCGGGGCGCGAGGATCGCCGCGCTGCATCAGCGGCTCGAGACCGTTGCGCAGGTTGGCACCATCCTTTGCCTTGGCGGACACATCGGCGGCGCTTTCGAAGGCGAAAATCAGGCCGTTTTCAACGATCGCGGACTTGGCGTTCTGCCTCATCCACTCGTCAAAAAATTCCTTGTCGACGCCTTCGGTCAGCGCATAGCCGCCGATGATGCGATAATCCGGGATCATGCCGAACGGGAACGCGGTCCCGTTGATCTTGATCCGGTCGCCGACGGCAACACCCTCCTTCACAGTCCGGAAGGTGCCGCCCGCGGTGAGCTGGTCCTTTTCCCGCAGTTCGTAAAGCTGCAGGTAAAGGCCAGCGGGATGCTTGAGGGCGACGGTAACCGTGTTGCCCGAGCGCGAAGTCTCGACCGGATCGACGCGGTCGGCTTTCTTGACGTATGCCATGGATCAGACCCCCACCATCTGGGCGCATCCGGCCGGGAAGCGGATGATCGCGCCCCACGAACCAGCCATCACCTTCTTTTCGTAGGACGAGGTTTTGCGAACAACCGGGAACGCACGGAACTTTTCCGTGAACGCGCAATAGCCGGTCTGCTGACCTTCGACGTTTTCCGCCCAGAGCTGGACGGTGTTGCCGGCCGGCGCTCCCTGCGGGTTGGTCGCCGACTTGCCGCCATACTGGACGGCGGTGACGATGCGCAGGTTCTTGAAGTTCTTCTTCAGAAGATCTTCGACGTTGACGTTGAAGGTGTTGGTGGTGGTGAGCGCAGTCGAGGAATCAGCGCTCATAGCGAGAACCAACTTGCTGTCCTTGTCGACCAGATTGCCGTTCTGCGAGACGAGCTGCACAAACAGCTTCTGGATGTCGTTGAAGATTTCGTTGGCGGTGGCTTTGATCTCGCCGCCGGAAATCCACGCCGTACCGCCCCACGCCTTGAGGGTCGGGGTGATCGCGGCCGACAGGTTCGGATCGTTCAGAAGGCCGTAATTCTGCAGGCCGCCGACACCGTAGAAGTAGGTCAGGTTCATGAACTTGGCGACGACGTCGGTCGCGGCACCCTCGATCTCGCTGACCCAATTCAGCTTGGCCAAGCCGGCGCGCTCGATTTCCCGGTCGCCATACTCTTCCATGGTCTGGAAGTGGTAGGACTGGCGCTGGGGGAAGTTGGTGTTCGCACCGGTGCGGCCGTTTTCGTTGTAGTCGCCATAGGTCGAGACTTCGCCGGTATGCTCGACGGTCGGGAACATGGCGGTTTCATCGACCCACGAGCCCTTGCGGCGCTCGCCCAGGATCTCCGCGGCCTTGTTCGGGGCGAACAGGACCTTGTAGATCTCGGGGTCAATGATGGTCGTCAGGAACGCCGGAATACCGGAGTTCGCGACGGTCGTCAGCGCCGGAACGGCGTCCATGGCTAGGCTGTAATCGTGCCGGATTTCGTCGGCGAGATACATTTTCGCGCCATCGCCCGGATAGATGCCGCGAGCGTTCAACATCGGTAGATCCGACGCAAAGCTGCGGAGAGCTTCTTGAATGTTCATGGGGGATGTCTCCTTAGAGCGTTGCGACGTTGGTCATCTTGACGAGCTCTCCCACCGCGCCAGCGGAGACAGCCTGCCAATCAGTTTCGACGTCCGTGGTGCCGACGATGGTCGACGAGGTGACGGTCTGCGAGGGATCGACCGCATAAGTGCCGACGCCACCGGTGCCGGTGACGATCTGGCGAAGGACGGAACCTGCCGTGACGCCGCCGCCGCCCGAACCCGAAAGAACCGAGCCAACCGAAAGCGGATAGGTACCGGCGACGGTGACGGTCAACAGGCCGTAGGTGCCGGAGATCGAGGTTGAGGCAACCGACAATTCGCCCTGGTCAAGGGCATAGGTGCCAATACCGCCAGCCGTGCCCGAAAGCTGGCTGACGACCTTGGGGCTGGTCGATGTGTTGAGGGTGGCACCGGCATAGAGCGGATCGCCGGAAGCCGCAGTCACCGTCAGAACGTTGCCGCTGATCGAACCGGTAAGGGTCGCGGTCTTGGCGGCGATCGAGCCGGTGGTGCTGGTGGTTTCGGCGGTACCGGTCGCCTTGAAGCGCACGGAGCCGTCCGACAGCTTGGCATAAGCCTTCATGCCGCGAAGCGCCGCCGCCGAAGCATTGGCATTCTTCGCCCAAAAGCCGCCCTTGCGCATGACCGTGACGCCGAAGCCCTGCGGAACCGTCATGGACGACGATCCCAGATAAGCCGTGATCAATGCCTGCTGTTCGCGGTGGATGAAGCCGGTCGGCGTGCCGAAACCGGAGTTGTTGACGATCGTCGGCGCATTGTCGACATCGATGCCGGTGTAATCGGCCCACACGAAGCGGCCGACTAGCACACCAGCCGAACCAGCCACGAAGCCGCCCGGGCCTGCGTCAGCGCTGGCGCGATAGTTGGAGTCGCAGAAATCGCCTTCGACGGCCGGCGCCTGGACAACATTCACTTGGGTCTGAAAATCGGACATGTCTGGGTCTCCTTAGACGTTGCCGATGCGGTCGGCGCCGGGGAACCGCGTCGCAAACGACGTGGCGGCTCCGGCATCCTGGGCGATGCGGGTGGAAACAGGGCGTGCGCCGGGAACCGGCTGGGCCTTCAGAACGGCCTTGAGAGCGGCCAGTGGCAGGCCTTTGGCCTCATCTTCGGCCATGGCGCCCAACGTGGTCAGGGCCGTGCGATAGACGCCCTCGGCGCTGTCATGGGCCATGGTGAGCTTGCCAACGAAGGGGCGAACCGCCTCCTCGGCATCGCGGATGTCCCGCTGGGTGCGGATCGCGTCCTCGGTCGCCTTCTTGGTGGCGGCGGCGATGGCGGCATCCATGGCGGTCTTGGACACGGCGTCTTCCTTCTTTTCGGGTTCGGGCTTCTTTTCCGGGTCCGGCTCGGCGTCGGCCGCGTTCGGAGCCGCAAGCATCTTGCACGCTTCGGCGCATTCCTCGTCGGTCAGGCCGACCGATTTGAGATAGGCGGCGAGCTTTTCCATGCCAGCCGGGTCGGCGTCCTTGGCTTCCGGCTTCGGAAGTTCGGTCATCGGCAGGCCAGAATTCGGATCGGCATCGATGCCTTCCTGCTCGCCGACTTCCTCGAGAGCATTCAGGAACTGCGTCACGTCGTTGAGGCTTGCGTCCTTCGCAAGCTTGCCCTTCGTGGCTTCGACGATTCCGGCCGTAATGGCGGGGATCTGAGCCTTGAAGTTCTTCGCGGAAACCGGCGCCAGGATCGGCGTCAGGTCGATTTTGGCATCCTGCGCCAGGCGGTCACGGAGCAGACCAAGGATCGCCCCCTTGGTCAAAACCGCTTTCCGGCTGAGCACGGTAGGCGACATTTTGGTCATCGTGATCATGTCCTTAAGTTGAGGGAACGCGGAATCACCAACGACAACGTCGGCTCCGGCCCTGCCTTCACGAACGATCGCTACATGATTGCCTGCGATGTCGCGCATAACGCCATCGTAGGCTTCACCCTCGTAAGTACCGGGGGTCATATCGGCGCGGTAGCGGTACGCGCACGAAAGCTGTTGTTGCTCGCCGGACTCGACAGCGTCGATCCCCTCGCGAACATGGAATGTCAGGCTGTTGTTGAGGTAGGGGGATTCGAACACGGCATCGGTGCCGGTCGTGCCTACCCATTCCTCTTTTTGCGGGTCGTCGGCGTTGACCGGAACGTGCCGCAAAAGGATCTGGATGTTGTTGAAGCTGGGCGCCGCCTTGGCCAGTTCCTCGGGATCGCGGAGGAGCTTGTAAATTCTATCCGGCTCGAGCCCGAGCTTTTCGAAGTCGGGGATTTCCCGGCCGTAATAGGGGCACACGTTGGCTTTGGAGATATGCGCCTTAGTGACGTGCATATGGCCGTTTTCGTCAAACGACCGAACTGACGCCTCGTCGAAGGCGCACATATCGGCCGCCTGATGCTCCGGCTCCGCAGCCTCTTCGCTGAAGAACTTCGTCAGCAGATCGCGGAGGCCGGCCATGTCGACGTTACGGTGTTCTGGTTCGGCGGCTTCCTCGTCCAGGAACTTGCGCAGATCGGTCAGCAGCGCGTTCCAGTCTTCCGGCGCCATGTCCTTGGCGTGGGCGACAAACTTCTCTCCGACTTCCTTCGGAATTCCCAAGGTGGATTTCCCACCGGCCGCCGCATACATCGCGCGGCGCTGCGCTTCACTTTCGAATGGCATGGATTAAGCCCTGTATAGCTGGGGAATTACGGGTTCTTGGTAGCAACGGCAATTCCAGATGCATCCGGCGTGAGCACGCGTTCCAGACTTTTTGTCGGCGATCGGCGGGCTGTCGTACCGGATGAATTTTCCGTTCAAAAGCCGGTGATCATGTCTGACGTCGGCATCCCCAACTGTCCGCCAGATGTACCCTTCCGACCCAACATGCAGCGCGCGGGTCTCGGTAATCTTTCCTGATGCCCGTCCGACTTCGGTTCGCGCAATCAGGTTTGCCCGGCTTTCAGTCACCTCGCCGCTGCGCATGATCTCCTTTGCGATCTCGCTGGCGCGGGTGGCGTTGTAGAGCCCTTCCACCATCAGCTTATGCACGCGCTCAGCGGCTTCGAGGGGCAAGCTCGTGATGAGACGGACTTGCTCGCCTTCAAGTTCTGCGAGGACCGGCGCAAGCGGGGCGCTCCGGATGTAGTCCCGCATGGTCGAACCCATGCCCTCGGTAATATTGCGCCAGACCTTGGCATCGCGCCGGGTCACGTCAGCCAGCATCCCGGCGGCCGTCGCCTGTGCCCAAGGCTGAAGAAGTTCGGCGTAGCGCTCCATTGCGCGCCGGATCAGCGCGTCAGCCTGAGGGCTCCCTACCTCGAAGGCCGTGATGATGTCGCCAACATGGCGGGCAATCTTGCGAAGCTGGATACCGTAATAGCGCTCTGCCCGACGCACTTGGTCAAAGCTGGCTTCCGCCTCGCCGTACCCGGCTCCGTGCGTGTGCGAATGCGGGCGAAAACCGGTGGTGGATTCCATGGGTCAGATCACAGGTACGAGCGGAGCTTTGCCAGTGCTTCGTCCGGGGTGTCGGCCGCCTCGATCCAATTTGGCTTTGACCGCCAGAAGGCTTGCGCCTCCTCGTCGGTGCCATTTGGCCCCTCGTCAAGGCAAAACTGCGCCCGGCTTGGTTCCGGGTCGATCGGCCCCCATGGCGCGTCTGACATGGCGATCGCAAACCAAAGGCCACCGCTGTAGAGGCCAAAATAGCGGTCTTGGATGATGGAGACGGGGAACATACGCTCGATGGCGATGGCTGGAGACTTTCGCGCGTTGGAATTGGCAGGGACCGTCACGGTGCGGCACCTTCTGCCGGAACTTCCACTTCCGCGCCGCCCGCTCCTTCTTTCGGCTTTCCGCCGCCAAGCAATTCCTCAACCGACGGCGTCGGCGCGTCCGGCCGCTTTGGCATCTTGTTTGGATCGAGGCCCTTGTACGGCGAATCCGGATCGTCGATCAGCCGTTGGCGGACTTCTTCGGCGTCGACCGCGCCCATTTCAACGTAGACGTTGTCGGTATCGGCAGCGTTCCGGTTGACCTCACCGCGCTCTTTGTCATCAAGGCTGCGGAGTGGGCAAAATTCAAAGCCGATGTCGGGATCGATCGCACCGAATTCGCTGAGCTGGACGAAGTTGATGATGGTCGTCAGTGGATCGCGGAAAAGCTGCTCCTGGCAGCTATGAATCCAGTCGTCGAAAACGGTGATTTCGCCCTCGGACGTAGCGTTGAGGCCGGCCGGCTGAATGCCGAGGAGTTCCACAAGCGGAATGCCGGACACCGCGGACATGTGCTCTTGGGTTTGGGCCTGCAGAGCTTCTAACCCGGACAGAGGCGCCGAGACGTTCTGAAACCCCTCAGAATTCTTGTCTATCATCATCAGCCCGCGGTTATCCCGCAGGTTGTTGAAGAGTTCGGCGCGCTTGAAAAGCTGCTCTCCGTTGTCGACGTTGATCTGTTCAATCAGGTTGGTTTCAAGGACCATGACCGAGAACGCGCTGATGATGTCGGCGACCGATTGCCGGGTGCGCAGCCAGTTGTCGACATAGGGCTTTGCCATTTGCGTCAGCGCCAAGCCACCGAAGGAATAGGCCGGTTTGAGAAGGTCAGGAACTTCCCGGCTGATTAGCGTCAGAAGACGGCTACGATCCAATTCCTTGCCAAGCACAAACCAGCCATTGGGCTTGTACCAGTTCGGCGAAAGGGGATCGCTTGAGTTGTACTGCGTTGGGTAGCACCAAACAGCCTCGACGTTGCGCAGCGCATTGATGCCGCCGCGGCGAACCTTCGCCTTGCTGGCAGCGTTTGATCCGTTTCCGATCGATGTCTTGAGTTCGGCCGGGTTCTCGCCATCGCCGGTGTCGATGTAGATGTGCCCGCGACCGAAATAGCCGTCCTGCTCGGCGGCGCGCTGAAAGACGCTTTGCGCCTTGAGATTGGTCAACGCGGTCTCGATCTTCTTGATCTTGTCCGCTTTGTTGTCGTCGCCTGTGGTCTTGAATTCTATCCACTTGCGCGTCATGTGCCTGGCGATCGTCTCGACCATGCGCCGGTATTCCGGCCGCTGGGCAAGGAGCGCCAGTTCGGCATAACCCATGAAGGTCATGCCTTCGGCAAAGGCTCCGTTTATGATGCCGTTTGCCCATGCCGAAGTCGCCGACATGCCCTCGTCCATGGCGATGCCAACACCCTTTGGAAGTGCGCCCGGCGGGTGAAGCATGGCAGCGGGTGAGAACGGGGCCGCGTCTGATGCCATATTCACCGGCCTGGACTTCGCCCGGGCGACGACATGATCAGAGATTTTCGCTACCGACGGCTTCTGCGCCGGCTGCGATGTCGTCTTTTGAGGTTGATTCCTGTGACGTGACATTCAGCGTCTCGCGGCGGCGCGCTTCAATAGCGCATCGCTGATGGTGAAGGTTTCGGTGGCGCCCGTGGCTTCCACAGCCATGATCACCGCATCAGCCTTGTTCGGTGATTTGATCTTGCGCTTGGCAAGATCCTTCTTGCTTTCCACCTTGACCTTGCCTGTGGTGTCAAAGTCCTTGCGCGGGGTCGATAGCTCGTCGACCAAGTCGTCTAGATGCTCACACTCGCTCGAAATGCTGATCAGTTCTGAGGGGTGGAACTTCATGCCTTTGGTGACGGCGTTGAGGTGTTGCGGA
>Ga0213919_1000070_pt1 | contig 58672 bp, 103 predicted proteins | sample McNCre317MG_FD_161056 | JGI IMG/M metagenome (GOLD analysis project Ga0213919, IMG submission 161056) | Freshwater microbial communities from McNutts Creek, Athens, Georgia, United States - 3-17 MG | ecosystem: Environmental > Aquatic > Freshwater > Creek | place: USA: Georgia | collected...
TAAGCGTTCCTCGTTGGGGTGGCGATCGATGGGAAAAAAACATCGAAGGCGAAGAAGAAAAAGTCACATTTGCAGTATTCAATGATCACGAACTAATTAGTTTGATTACTGAAGACCCCCGTAACGTTAAAGCCTTTGTGCTATAAGGAGCTGACATGACGAAAGAAAATTTAAATATCGATCATGAAGATGACGATTTGTTGGATGATGAGCATGGCGGAGAAGATGACGATCATGATGAGCAAAAAGATCATGAATCGGATGATGATGCTAAGACTGTTAAACATGTAGAATCCGACGAAGAAGATCAAGACGTTGACCCAGAGCGAGAAGCTATTAAGAAGCGTCGTCGGGAAGAGCGTGAAAAGAAAAAGCTCTATCAGAGGCAGAAAGAAGAACGTCTTCGTTTGCAAATTTCTGCGCGTGATAGGGAGCTGGAAGAATTGCGACAAAAAGTTTTGCAGATTGAGAGCAGAACAACACATACTGATATTGTTCGTCTTGATTCTGATTTGCAAAAAGCAATTCAAGAGCGCGATACGGCAATGGCTTATGCGGATCAAGCAGCAGAAGCAAATGATACGCGTACTGCAATTCAATGGGAAAGAGCTAAGGCAGCCGCCGAAGAAAAAGCACGTCATTTGTACATGCAAAAGCAGCAGTACGAACAAAGCAGGCAGCAACAATCTTCGCCAAAAACAACGCGTATTGACCCAGTTGTGGAATCCTATGGCAAAGAATTCTTGTCTAAGCATAACTGGGTTGATTTAAATGGTGCCGATGATGATAGTAAATTGGTTCTTGCGTTAGATTCTTCACTTAAAAGAGACGGGCTAAACCCAGCAAGTTTCGATTATTGGGAAAAACTTGAAAATTTAACGAAAAAGTACTTGCCACATCGGTTTAATTCTGGTAGTGTTTCGTCAGCAAGTGCAAAAAGCCGTAAAAGTATTGTGGCTAGCTCAGGAAGGGAATCGTCTTCCGAAGGGGCTGAACACAGTAAATTATCTCCTGGACAGATTCAGGCTTTGAAAGATTCGGGCGACTGGGACAACCCAGAACGCCGTAAGAAGATGATCAAAGTTTATTCCGATTACAACAAAAGTAATCGTCTGTCAAAGTAAAAGGAGATAATTATGTCTAAAGGCTTTATCGGCGGCGATGACCGCGTAAAACAACCAACTCAGACTGAATCCCGCGCAGATCGTGGCACGGCAGATCACAGTCGCAAACTTCAAGATGGTACTGCATTCTCAATTGAGGAGCGTCGTAGGATGCTGCGCAATGAGTACAAGCAGGAAGTCCTGCCAACTCCACCTTCTATCCCCGGGTATCATCTTTGTTGGCTATCAACAAATAGCCGTGCCGATCCAATCCACAATCGCATTCACCAAGGCTACGAAGCCGTAAAGAATAGCGAACTTCCCGGAATGGATAAATGGACAATGAAAGATGGCGAATTTTCGGGTTTCGTTTCATGCAATGAAATGGTGTTATTTAAAATCCCAGAGGAGCTATACCAGCTTCACATGTCGATTTTCCACCATGAAATGCCACTGGAACATGAACAGGGTGTTAGGGCTGATATTGAAGCCCATAATTTAGAATCGGCAGGAGTTCGCGCCTCTGAAGTGGATGGATTCAAAGACATGGGCGCACATCGTGCTACCCCTTATTTTAATTGATTAAAGGAACTTAAATGAGCGCAACAAATTCCCCATTTGGCTTTCGACCAGTCGATCACCCAACAGGTAACGCACGAGCAAAAGTTTATCAGATTGCTTCGGGCTACGCAACAACTCTTTACAAAGGAACGATGGTAACGCTAAACACTAGCGGAACTATCACTATTTCAGCCGCTGCCGCAGATTTTCTTGGCATTTTCATGGGCTGCGAATATGTGGATTCTACTGGCAAACCTACGGTTAGCAATTTCTGGCCCGCTAGCACAACCGTTCTTTCTGGCACGACAGTCACGGCATACGTGCTTGATGATGAAGATACCGAATTTGAAGTGCAATCCGATGGCTCTGTAGCACAAACGGCAATCGGCGATCAGGCTGACGTTACTAGCGTTGGCACTGGAAGCACCTCAACAGGATTGTCTACTTCAACATTAAACAGCACTTTGGTTGGTGCAGGCGTGCAAGGTCAATGGCGAATTATTGGATTTGGTCAAGCACCTGATAACGCAGTTGGTGATGCCTTTACCGTTGTACGGGTAAAAATGGCACGTAGCCAATATCGCGCTAACAAAACAGCCATCTAACATTTAAAGGAGCTACAAATGGCAGCTAATATCATGCGCAGTTCGGACTTTCGTCCGATAGTCGAGCCGATTCTAAACGAAGCATTTGATGGCGTTTATGACCTTCGCAAAGACGAGTACAAACAAATCTTTAAAATCCGTGATGGCATTCCTCGGTCGTACCATGAGGAACCCGTTCAATATGGTTTTGGTGCCGCACCAGAGTTAAACGATGGCGCGCCAGTAACGTATCAAGCTGGTGGCGTTTTATTCACAAAACGCTACCTCTATAAAGTGTATGGCTTGGCGTTTGCGCTTACCCGTGTGCTGACTGAAGATGGCGATCATATCCGCATCGGCAAAGAGTATTCCGAACATTTGGCGCAATCCATGATTGAAACGGATGAGCTTAATGCTGCGAATATTATTAACCGAGCATATAACGCTTCTTACCCCGGTGGTGACGGAGTTGCATTGGGTAGCGCATCACATCCAATCATTGGCGGTTCGTTCTCCAACATCCTTGCAACACCTGCTGCATTGTCTCAAACATCGTTAGAGCAATTACTGGTTCAGATTCGTACGCAAGGTGTGGATAACAACGGTAAGAAAATCCGCTTAATGCCACAAAAATTAGTCGTTTCCCCCGGCAATGAATTGCAAGCAGAAGTATTACTGAATTCTGTTCTGCGCACAGGCGTGGCAAACAACGACATTAACCCTGTTAAGTCTATGGGCTATTTGAAGGAAGTGGCTGTTATCTCGCGTATTACTTCTCCTACTCAATGGGGTATCACTACCGATGCGCCAAAAGGCTTGTCAGTAATGGTGCGTCGTCAAATTGAGAAGTCAATGGAAGGTGACTTTGAAACAGACAGCGTGCGGTACAAATCCACTATGCGTAAAGCGTATGGATTCACTGATCCACGCTGCTTTTTCTCTACGCAAGGCTCTTAGGCTGCGCGGAAAAGTAAAGTATAATTAAAGCTCTTTTAAAAAGGAGCTTTAATGATTCAATCGATTAGGCAATGTTCTATTTTGGGGTGCTCTAAACCTGTTGTGGCAAGAGATTTTTGCCAGACGCATTACATGAGATGGAAAAGGCACGGACATGTTTTCTCTACTAGACCGTCTGATTGGGGTAGTAAAGAGAAGCATCCTTTGTATGGAATATGGACTGACATTTTTAGAAGAAGGAAAAATGTCGCCTGCGAAGAATGGATTCAAGATTTTTGGAAATTTGTTGCGGATGTTGGAGAAAGACCCGACAAAAATCACCAATTAAAAAGAATTGATGAATCTGGACTTTACTGCAAAGGAAATGTTTTTTGGAAGATTCGCTTAGTAAATGATTTGGAATATAGAAATGATCGTGCTGCATATGCGCGAGAATTCCAAAAAAGGATGCGAGAAAATAATCCTTTTCATGCAATGAAATATTCTTTAAGGAAATATGGGTTAACTATTGATAAATATCTTGAAATGCATGATACTCAGAATGGAGTATGTAAAATATGCTTTCAGGAAGAAAAGTCGATTGATCCAAAAACAAAGCGAATCCGTAGGTTGGCTGTAGATCATTGCCATGAAACAGGAAAAGTAAGGGCGCTTTTGTGTTCTAAATGTAATGCTGGACTTGGGCATTTCATGGATAATATTGAGAACATGCAAAAAGCGATTGAGTATTTAATTTTACACAAAAGGATAAACAATGTATCAAACTAATATTGAGGTGACAAATGGCTACTACTAATTTCCCATATGGGATTACTTCCTTTGGCGGCTCTGTTCTGAATAAAGTTGCCATTGGTGTTGTAGGACAATCAAATGAGCAGGGAAGGGTTGACCCTTCTGATTTGGCGGCATATCCACAATGTTTTGCGTCTTTAACAAACCCATCTTTTAATTCGCCAGTTTGGGGGCAAATTTTACCTGGGTATGGTGGTTTTTGGCATAAAGTTTATGATGATTTAGCCGCTCAAGGTTATGAAGCAAAGATTTTCAATGGTGCTGTAGGATCAAGTTCTTTTGTAACTGCAACATGTGGTCAAGTTCTAACTAGAGCAAATAGCTCAGGAGTAGCTGCAAGGCGTTCGCCAGATGATTTTGAAGATCGCGGGTATTTTGGCGCAACAACAGTTCAAGGCGGGAAAGTTTTTGTTGCTACTACAGCAAAAAAACAAGTGGCGTTTCGCCGTAAAAATATTTTTGGTGCAACTTCGTGGGCAGAATCAGGAATTGATTTTATTTCCACGTCTGGAACTGGAACAACTGCCGCATCCGATCCGGGAGGATGGTCTGCTGCTGCACTTGGCGGAACCATTACTGATGGAACTGTAACATGGACGTGCGTTGACACTACAAATAGCACTGGAATGTCAAATGGTCAGGTTCTATCGCCAACATTTTCAGCTTATGGATTTGACCCGTTTGGCATTTTAGAGCGCGTGCATATAAATATGAGTAACATTCGCGCGTCTCAAAAAATAATTTATATACAAAATGCTCAATCTGATGCCGGAACGCCTGCTGCAACTTATCAATCTGCTTTGGAAAATATTGCTACTTTTTTCCTTATCAGAGGATATAAAGTTGTAATTGGATTGTCTTGTTTTAATCCAAACACAACAACTGCTAACTACAATTTATTGGCAACAGGCAGACTGGCAGCTATTGCATCGCTACAAGCAGGCGCATATGGCGCAAAAGTATTTGCTGGTGCAAATTTATATGATCTAATGGGTAGCACTGGGAATATGGCATTAGGCGGCGCATGGTTGCAATCTGATAATGTTCATCTTAATGGTGCTGGTGCTCTTGTCGGAGCAGGGTATATTTCGCCAACTATTCTGTCTGCATTGTCTTAATAATGACCACATCCGGAACGATAGGCGCAACACAAATTGACGTAACCACGATTATTGAGCATGCTGCACGGCGTTGCGGAGTATTGGCAAGCACTCTCAGCGCGGAACAGCAAATATCAGCAAAGGAGAATTTATATTTTCTTTTGTCTGACTTGGCTAATCGTGGTGTTAGTCTGTGGTGCGTGCAAAAAAACGTATTGGGATTAGCTCTCAACAAGAAGGTTTACGATCTTCCTGTTGGGACGCTGGATATTCTCAACACGTTTTATCGTACCTGTAATTTTGTTGGTGTTCCTTCCTCCACTTCTTCGGTAACGTGGGCGACGGATGCGGGAACTGGTAGCACGCCAGCAGTCACAACCATTAGCGTTACCTCGGCGACGGTTCAAACGTTGAATCTCAGTGTGCAGACTTCGCCGGATAACGCTACATGGACGACTTTATACACGGTGCCAGCGTTTACCACTGTGGCAGGTTTGCCGTATTGGTTTGACATTGATCCTTCTTCTGCATCGCGGTACTGGCGTATTCGTGAAAACACTTTGCCAGCATTAACGCTAACAAGTGCAAGTTTCGGCTATAACACGACGGAAATTGAAATGTCACCGCTTAACCGTGATGACTATACCAATTTGCCGAATAAAGACTTTGCTGGTCGTGCTTTGCAATATTGGTACGATAAGCAGTACCAAGTTCCGCGTTTGTGGCTATGGCCCGTTCCTGACAACATAACAGCACAGATCGTCGTATGGAATCATAGGCATATTCAGGATATAGGCGCGTTAAGCAACACGCTAGAAGTGCCGCAAAGATGGTTTGAATCGATCATATTCTCACTGGCTGCGCGCATGGTGCTTGAACTTCCTGCTGACAAACTTCCCCCCGGGCGGTTGGAATGGCTAGATCATAAAGCAGACGAGCATTTGCGACGCGCTGAAGATGGCGAGACGGACGGTGCGCCAATTCGGATAACTCCTAATTTTTCAGCATATACAAGGTAATCATGGCTCTTTATCTTGATACGCTAGGAAATACAAGTGTTGCGATAGGAATTTGTGATAGGTGCAAAAAAAAAGTACCAATTGGCGAATTGCGATCCGATGGGAATTCCCCCGGATTGCGCGTATGCCAAGATGCTGGATGTTATGACCATTTTGATCCGTACAGATTGCCAGCTCGAAAAACAGAAAAAATAACCATTAAATATCCACGTCCTGATGTGGATTTATCCGTGGAGTAACGATGAGTTTTAATAACGTTTTTGGCGGATCGACGCTACAACCTTCCGATGTATCCTATCGCGCTGTATCGCTTACTGCTGACGTAACACTAGCATGGGCTGACGTAAGTACATCAAACACGGATTATGTTGCGCGTATTATGGATGTTACGCCAACATTTGATCTGTTGTCAATTACAATGCCGCCTGCAAATCAAGTGTCGCAAGGATACGACATTTTATTTGTCAATAGAAGTTCTCGGCAGTTTTACGTCAAAAAAAATGATGGAACTGTAATTGCTTCAATTTCCGCTGGGCAAAGAATTTTAGTTTATATCAATGATAATTCCACAATTGCAGGCGGATGGGATTCATTCTTGTATGGTGTTGGTACAAGTGAAATAATTGCCGCATCATTGGTAGGGCAAGGCATTGTAGGGCTTGGAACTGGGCTATCTATAGCTTTGGCACAGACTGAAATATTTTCTAACTATTCTGTAAACAAAACATCCGATAGGGCTAAATTATTGGTATGGAAGGGGGGCGTTGGAACGATGACATTACCTTTGTCATCTTCAACGTTTTACGGGTTTTTCTTTGAAGTTAGGAATGATGGCACGGGAATACTAACTGTCCAATGCTCAGGCGCAAACACCATTGATAATGGATTTTCAAGCATTGCATTGCAACCTTCCGAATCGTGCATCCTTCATGCAAATCAAGTATCAAAATGGTGCAGCGTCGGACGTGGAAGAAGCCAGCAATTTAATTTCACGCAACTAACAAAATCCGTAACTGGCGGGACAACTACTCTTACAAACACAGAGGCTGCAAATGTGTGCCAAAAGTACAGCGGCATACTCACATCAAACCAAATCGTTGTTTTGCCACCAGTTGTTCAAGTTTATTACGTATCAAACAAGACAACAGGCGCATATTCATTTACAATGCAAACCCCAACCCCGGGAGATGTTGTTGTTATTCCGCAAAGCCAAAATGCAGTATTGTTCTGCGATGGCGTGAATGTGATCAATGCTTCGACGACTGTTTCTGGTATTGCTTCTTTATTGCTTAGTGCTGGAAGTGCCGCAAATCCATCATTATCATTTTCAGCAAATCCAAATACTGGATTGTTTCAACTATTGGCAAACACTATAAGCGTTTCCGCTGGGGGTGTTGAGTCATTGCGAGCGACAGGGAGTGGATTATTAACAGTAGATGGGGCAGCAGCAACACCATCGCATTCTTTTATCAATAGCCCTGCAACTGGCATGTATTCCCCTGCTGCTAATCAATGGGCTCTTTCATCCAATGGTGTGCAGAGCATTTTGGTCGATGCTAATGGACTAGCAACTATACAAACTATTAGTTCTGCTAGCAGATTTTCTGATAGTGCTAGCATAACAAAGAAATTCCATTTTGTCTCTACTGGAATAACGGCAGGACAAGATAGATCAATTACAGTGCCAGATAAAGACATAATTTTGTCAACGCCATATGGCGATCTTTTGTCCTCTTATAGTGCTTCTGGTGATACTCAAGTTGATATAGAAGGAAATTTTAATTCTACTTATGATGTTTACACTTTAATTATAAACAATATTGTAATATCAAATGGCGGGTATATGAAATGCCGATTAAAAATTGGAGGAACATATCAAACAGCAAATTATGTATTTTACACTGATACATCCTCTGTTGGCTCTGGGTATTCATTTATAAATGCTAGCGCATTAAATAGCAATGCAATTTATCTTACTTCAGATGGGGGCGCGCCATCTGCTGGGGATGCTACAAACACAATCATTACTATTTATAATCCATCAAGTACCTCATCAAAAAAAGGAATTGATTATAAAGGAAGCTCTTATAGAAATGGCAGTGGCGGAAATAAAGCTGAAGGGTTTGGAAGATATGAAAATTCAACATCAGCACTAACAGGGGTTAGAATATATTTTGCGCAACCAGATGATTCACTCGTAAGAAATATTTCTTCTGGTAATTTCCAATTATACGGATTGAGAAGGGTTTAATATGCCAGCAGCAATGACATATGATTCACTTGTCACGGATTTAATCGGTTACACGCAACGTGACGATCAGGAATTTTCGGATGAAATTCCGCGATTTATCATGCTTGCTGAAAACACTCTTGCAACAGAGTTAAAATTACTTGGATTTCAAAATGTAGTGACTGGTACTTTTACGCCAAACAATAACACTTTGCCTAAGCCAGCATTGTGGCGCGACAATATCAGCTTTAATTTTACCGATGCTTCTGGCAATAGAATCGAATTACTTCCCCGTACATACGAGTATTGCCGTAATTTTTGGCAAAATCAATCGCTAACTGGTCAGCCGAGATTTTATGCGGACTACAATTTCGATAATTTCCTTATCGTACCAACTCCAGCAACAGGTTTGACATTTGAATTGTTGTATCATACTCGATTGCAGCCTCTTGATAATTCTCATCAAACAAATTGGCTTACGGATAATGCGCCACAATTATTATTGGCACAATGTTTAATTCAGGCTTATACTTGGGTTCGTAATGATGCTGAAACGGCAAAGTGGCAAAGCACCTATGATAGGTCAATTGCCGCGTTTCATGGTGAGGATAAAAATCGAAGCAAAGATAGAACAACGGAGAATGATTGATGCCTGAAATTCAGTCTATTTTTGACATTGCGTCGAAACCCGGCATTAAGCGTGATGGAACGAATTTTGATAGCTCTTATTATAATGATGGGCAATGGGTTCGTTTCCAGCGCGGGAAGCCAAAAAAAATAGGCGGATACCGTTCAATTAGTGATATTTTGGCTGCGCCAATTCGCGCGACGCACACAGACAGCCGCGCATCCACTAATTCAATTCATTCTTTTAGCCCTTGGGGAGTTGAAAGGCTTCAAGTTGATAATGTAGGAACTGGTGGTGCTGTTTATAACAGAACACCATCCGGCTTTATAAAAAATGATAATCTTACATGGTCAACAGGGCAAATGTATAGTAGTACAGGCGGAGCATTTACTGCATTGATTGCGGCAGCTACGCCAGATTTATCGGATATTTCAAGTGATTCAGGAGGTCGCGTTTATTCTGGCGATGTAACCGGAACAAGCGCGCTTACAGTCATTCAAGATGGCGCGGGTGACATTCTTGTTTCCGGTGGATGCGTAGTTCTTCAGCCATTTCTATTTGTATATGGAAGCAATGGTTTAATCAGGAATTCAAACCCTAACGATTATTCAGCGGCAACAGGGTGGACAACTGGCGGATCAAATTATGCTAATAGCGCAAATCCATGTGGCACTAAGATTATTAAAGGGCTACCAATGCGCGGTGGCAGTGGGTCGCCTGCTGGGCTATTCTGGTCGCTTGATTCTTTAATTCGCGTAACCTTCACAGGCGGAACGACAATATGGAATTTTGATACAATTTCCTCTAGCATTTCAATTTTGTCTAAAAATTGTGTTGTGGAATACGATGGCATTTATTTTTGGGCTGGTGTTGATAGGTTCTATTTCTATAATGGCGTAGTGAAAGAATTGCCAAATGAAATGAATTTGAACTATTTTTTTGACAATATGAACTTTTCACAGCGTCAAAAAGTATGGGCAATGAAAATTCCGCGTTATGGTGAAATTTGGTGGTTTTATCCTTCTGGTGGAAGTACAGAATGCAATCGAGCAGTAATCTTTAACGTTCGAGAAAGTACATGGTACGATATTGAGATAGGACGTAGTGCTGGCTCATCCCCGCAGCTTTTGACTTATCCAATTATGGCAGGAATAGAAGATAGCCAACAAACTAAACGCTTTCCTTTTACTGCAATAAGTGGCGCATTTGCTGCTGGAGATGTAATAACTGGCGCAACAAGTAGTGCAAGTGGGACTATTTTAAAAATTGTTGGTGGGTACATGAATGTTTTAGTAAATGGGCTATCAATATTTTTAAATGGCGAAACCATTTCTAACACTGAAGGATCAACAGGAACAATTGATGCGGAGCCAGTTGATCAACAATTAGATGTAATATGGCAGCATGAATTCGGGCACGATAAAATCAAACAGCAAAATGTTAGTGCCATTAAAAGCTATATAGAAACAACAAACATGTCATTTACTACTGGTGGGCCATCGGAAAATGTTCAACCTACTGATATTCAAGCAGTCGTAAGCAGGATTGAGCCGGACTTTTTGCAAACAGGACAAATGAATTTGTATGTTGAGGGTGGAAGTTATGCAAATAGCCAAAATACAGAATCAAGAATGTACACTTTTGAACCAACAACAGAATTTGTTGATTTGCGCGACCAACGCCGTTTAATCTCATTGAAATTTGAATCAAATATTGCTGGTGGACATTATGAGATGGGGAAAGTTTTGGCAACCATCAAGCCGGGCGATAAGCGTGGTTAAATTTATTTGCCCTAACCCATACGGATTGCCATTTGAAAGATGGGCAAGTATTGTAAATGAAGAGTTATCGTTATACAATATAAGTATGCCAGTTAGTGAAAATGCGTGGGCGTTTTGGGCAACTAAAATATGTGAAATACTAGATTTATCAGCAGAAGGCATGCCAAGTCCTGAAATGTACTCGGATTGGCGTGGATGGGCTGAAAAATTAACCGAAATTGCCCAAGGATAAAAATGCAACCGACATATCAAGACATTTTGCGCATGATTGCGGATCAGAAAGCCCAATATTCAGGCGAAGAAGTTGCGCCTTCATATTTTAACATCCCCGGGCTTGGTCAAGTTCAAGATGTTGGCGAAGGTGTAATAAACTATTCCGACCCTTCAAAATCAGGCTTTAACATTATGGAATCTGCTTCTAATGGCGGATACAATCCATATTTAGGCAAAGCAAGCAATCCTGCTGGTGGCGTAGATCAATATAGCTACGAGCAAAAAAATGGGATCGACCCTGTATTTTTGGCTATGGCTGGGTTGGCTGGCGGGCTTGGTGCAGGATTCGCTTCTGGTGCATTTGGCGGCGCGTCTGGTGCAGGTGGTGCGGCTGAAGCTGCTGGTGGGCTTGGTGGTGGCGCATTTGACCTTGGTGGCATTGCTGGTGGCGTTGAAGGCGCAGGCGGGGCAACGGGATTAGGATCAACGTTTGGTTTAGGCAATGCTGCTTTGCCTTCCACATTATCTTCTGAGTTTATTCCTTCTGCTGGCAGTGCAAGTTCTAACGGCGGGTTATCTTCTTTAAAGGATGTTGGTAGCGCATTGTTGAAACATCCTGATTTATTGGCTACTGCTGGTGGGCTTGTTAATAAATTAGTTGGGGGCGGTTCATCGTCTGATTCTGGAAATGGTGGTGGCGCATTAGCTGGCATGTCTGGAGGATGGAATCCGCAACAACAACAAACGGCAAATGATTACTTTAGCAAGTCATCCGCAAGACAAGTCAACCCTTACGATGGCAACCTTTCTCGTGCACCTATTGAAGGTGGCGAACATCAATGGTTCAAGCCTATGGCTGAAGGTGGTCATGTAGAAGGAGATATGTCTGGCGGTCAGGATGATGTGGTGCCGATTATGGGTGCGCATGGCGAATATATGCTTGATGCCGATACTGTAAGTGCTTTAGGCGATGGTTCAACGGATGCAGGAATTCGTAAACTCGACCAATTCAGGAAGGCATTACGGGAGCATAAGCGAAGTGCGCCATCTCATTCTATCCCGCCACGCGCATTATCAATTACAGATTATATGAGGGGCAAATAATGGCTGATTTTTTTAATGGTGGATTAACTAGTGGCGGGACTGCGACTAGTTCTACTCAACTTCCAGCATGGTTGCAAAATTATACGCAAGGTGTTGCAGGCAAAGCAATAGACATCGCAAATCGCCCTTATCAGGCATATCCCGGGCAAAGGCTTGCAGATTTTACGCCAGATCAGAATACTTCATTTAATGCTATTCGTGCAAACCAAGGAAATTGGAAGCCCGCTTTAAATACAGCGAATGATAATATTTCATCGGCGGGGCAATATGGAAAAGCTGCGCAATCTTCCGTTGCTGGTGATGCGCAAAAGTGGGGAAATAATTGGCAATCGTATATGTCTCCGTACACGTCTGCGGTTACGAATGAAATTTCTCGTCTTGGCAATCAAAACCTAAATGAAAACCTTATCCCAAGCGTCCAAGATAAATTTTTGGGAAGTGGACAATTTGGCTCTACGCGTAATGCTGACATTTTAGGGCGAACTGTGCGCGATGCACAAGCGGATATTTCAGGAAAGCAAGCACAAGCACTTGAATCTGGCTATGGTACTTCAGCAAATATATTTAATGCTGATGCTAACCGACAACAACAACAGCAGCAATTACAGGCACAAACAAATCTTGGTGCTGGTGCTTTATCAAATAATAGCGCACAAATTGGGAATACGTTAGCCAACACAACATCAAATTTATCGTCGCAAGATGCTAATGCGCTATATGGTATTGGCACAAAACAGCAAGCATTGAACCAAGCTGGACTTGATATTGGTTATCAGGATTTTCAAAACCAAAGAGATTACGATAAGAATAATCTTAATTGGCTTACTGGCGTTGCAAATGGATTGCCACGATCTGGGCAAACTACCACAAGTTCTACGCAAACGCCTTCTACTTCTGCGGCAAGTTATTTGACGGCAGGTGCAGGGCTAATGAATAAATACTATCCTGACTGGTTATCTGGTTTATCAAATGGTTCTTCCCCTTCATCATCCCCTTCAACATTTGGATATGATGGGATCAAAGATTTAGTGGGGTTATAAATGAGCGATGAATTAAAAGGTGCTTTGAGCGGATTAAGTAATTCTGGTGGGAATGATGCCTTAATGGGCGCGCTATCTGGGCTTTCTTCAAACCCTATTGACCCTAACAGAAAATGGGGCGCATTTGCTGCGGGGGTTCTTGCGCCTAAACGCGCAGCAGACTTTGGTGAATCTCTTTCTGGTGGCTTATCTGCCATGAATGACGTTGAAGGAAAACAAGAGGCATTAAAAGCGTCGTATGTGCCACACGTTACCCAAGCATTGCTTGAAGCGGCTAAACTGCAACAGCAACGCATGTTAAATGATCAGTTTTTGCGTGATGTTGGCGGAAGTCAACCGCAACAATCTATAGTTACTCCGATGCCGGGACAATTTGGTAGTGGGACATTTGGGGCTATTCCATTACCTAACGGAATGCCTCAAATTCCGCAATCAGTGCCACAGCAGCGAGCTGGCGGATTGGCTGGGCTAACACCTGAACAAGTTGCATTCTATAAAATGAATGGGAAAGATTTGGGCGACCTTTGGAAAACTGCTAATGAAGGATTCCAAGAACAGCCCGGCACGTTCCGCAGAATGCCGGATGGCAGTTCTAAATTTATCCCAGACCTTAAGAACAATGCTGCTGGATTTGATCAGTCAACTAATAGCATTATCCCTATATCCAATTTTAATGAAATTCAAGCGGGGACAGAGGGCGCAAAAACTGACGCTCAGGAAAAAGCTAAAGCTAGGTACGATCTTGTGAAGCCGGATGATTTCCGTTTGTCTGGGGAGAAAACAATTAAGCCCGGGACTACTCGCCTTGATATGGTTTCAAATTCTCGTGGTGTTGCAAATAGTTCTGGTGGCAGCTCTATGGATACGCCTTCTCATTTTTTAAACCAAAATGGAACCGCAAACGGATTGCAAGGGCTTGATGTATCCAAGTTATCGCCACAGCAAAAAACGGCATTAGCAAGAAAAGACCCAGAAGGGTACGCAAGGTCAATAGAGAATTTTTATAAAAATCAATATCAATTATCACAGCAACCTACTAGCGCACCAGTTGATTCAGGATTGCCTGATCAATACCAAACGCCGGAAGAAAAACAAAGATCGGAAGCTGCAATTAAATTACAAACTCAGCCATTACTTGATTATCAAACTAAACGTGCTTATTCTGCTGACAAAGAAGAGAATGATATTAACTCTCAAGCGCAAAATGCGGCAGATTTTTCTAAACGTATTTCAGATATGCGTACAATTCTTTCTGCTTTTGACCCTAATTCCGGCACTCCAACACGAAAGAGAGTGGCAGAAATGGCACAAGCATCTGGGATGCCTGATAATGTAGTAAATAAAATAGCTGGGGGAGATTTGGCAGCATTGCAAACATTCCAAAAATTAGCGGTTACAAACTCAATGGAAGCATTGAAGTCTGATATGGAAAATGGACGTATTACGCAAGCAGAGTTCCAAATTTACAAGGATAACAATCCTAATATAGGAATTTTAAAATCTGCTACAGAAAATATTTTTAATCGTGCGCAAGAACGAAACAAACTTGCTCTTGATAAACAAAAGGCTTACGTTGAGTATAAGAAAAAAGCTATTGAAAGCGGACATATCCCTGATAATTTTTCTTCTTATTGGAATAATCATTTGCAAGATTCTGGAGTTGTTAAAAATGAAATTTCTGGTGGCGGAGATACAAAAACACCAAATCCAGTAAAAAATTTACCTTTTAAAAATTCAAATGGGTGGATTTTGCACACAGATTCACAAGGCAATAAAGCATATGTAAGTCCTGATAGAAAACAATTCCAAGAGGTGAAATAATGCCATTCGATTTATCTAGTGCATCTCCTATTTTGGAAGAAAACAATGGAGTAAGCGGTTTTGATTTATCTACCGCGCAACCAGAAAGATTTAGTTCTGGCGTGCCAGTTTCTTCTTCAAAACAAATTAGTTCTAGGTCATCTAAATATGTTGCGCCAAATTTGACAGCAACGTTAAACGCGAATTCCCCATCTAATGATCATAAAATAGAAAACTTTATTTATGGCTCTCTTAAAGGTGGGGCTGATTTGGCTTATGCACCAGCTCAACTCATTGCAAATGGAATCGCAAAAATATCTGGCAATGGTGCTATTGGAAGAAAAACGAAAGAATTAGCAGAGCAATTAAATAATTACGTTAAAAAACAAGAAGACACATATCAAAGTCTTACTCCCGGCTCTACTTCTGCTGGGGTAGGAAGATTTATAGGTGGTGCGGCTCCATTTTTATTAAGTGGAGGGACAACGGCCGCCGCTCAAACTCCAGGAATTTTTCCTAAAATTTATGGAATTGGCAAGTCCGCAATAACTGGTGCGGGGTTTTCTGCTGCGCAACCAGTCGATAATGTTGAAACATATTATGATCCATCTACCGGAGAAAAAACCAATGATTATTTTGGTAAAAAATTTGACCAATTAAAAAATGGGGCTATGTTTGGTGCTGCTGCAAAACCAATTGCTGCAACATTAGGTCGCGTAATTAGTCCACAAACTTCTAGTGATGTAGAAAAACTAATTAACGAAGGTGTTACGCCAACAATCGGTCAAATTTTAGGGGGGGCATTTAAAACAACTGAAGATAAGGCAACAAGTATCCCTTTAGTTGGTGATTTTATTAAAAATGCTCAACGTCGGTCAATTGAACAATTTAATACAGCAGCACAAAATAGAGCATTAAACCCTATTGGGCAAAAATCTTCAGGAATTGGAAGAGAAGGATTTTATGACATGAAAAATAAATTAGGAAAGGCGTATGATGATTTACTTCCTAATTTGCAATTTAAAGCAGACCCGCAATTTTCAGCAGAAACATCTAATTTAATTAACATGGTAAACAATGGCAATATTCCGCCAGAAATTTCAGAACAATTTCAAAACATATTAAAAAATGATGTTTTCTCTAGGATGACAAATAAAGGAACAATGGATGGAAAAAATTTTCAACAAATGAAAGAGTCATTAAGTAAAAAAATTAAAGGATATAATGGCTCAACAGACCCAGATCAAAGAATTTTAGGTTCTGCTTTAGATGAAGCACTATCTTCAGCTAGGGGAGTATTGAAACGCTCTAACCCAGAGTATTTACAACAATTAGATGCAATTGATAAAGGATACGCTAATTATGCAAGAATTCGTGACGCATCAACAAAATTAGGTGCTGATGGTGGGATATTTACTCCAGCGCAATTACAAAATTCTGTTCGCAATCAAGATAATTCAGTTGGGAAATCTGCATTTGGTTCTGGCAATGCTTTAATGCAAGATTTATCAGAATCAGGGAAAAATGTTCTTGGCTCTAACTATCCTGATAGTGGGACAGCGGGGCGAATGATGCTAGGCGGGCTGGCTAGTATTGGTTCAGGTGCTGGGTTAAATGCAATTGGCTTGGGCTCTGTGAACCCATTCCTCGCAGCAACTGGGGCTGCATCAATATTGCCATACACTAAACTTGGGCAGTTTTTAACATCAAAAGCATTAACTGCTCGGCCTGATTCAGCAGGAGCATTGTCAAACTTATTAAATAAGTCTGCTCCGTATATTGGTTCTGATGTATCGCCATATTTTACATCTGATTAAAAAATGTCGTCATTATGTTAATAAGTGTTTAAATTGTAAAAATTTACAAAGGAAATAAAATGCCAGCTCAACAAGTTACAGTTTCTTCAGCCACAACTAGCGCGCCACTTCCATTAGATTTTAGAGCATCATCTTTCCAAGTTGGCTTTGGTTGCGTAGTTACTGGAACACTAACTTATAAAGTGCAACATACATTTGATGATGTCCAAAACCCATTGGTTACGCCAACATGGTTTGACCACCCTGATGTTACATCAAAAACCGCAAATGCGGATGGGAATTATGCTTTCCCAATTTTGGCAATGCGGCTTAATGTAACCGCGTATACGTCAGGAAGTGTCACAATGTCAGTACTTCAATCTGCTGGGAAGTTATAATATGTCAGTTTCGATCATTAAAAGTGTCGAAGCAACTGCAACAAATTTACAACCATATAGCAGAAAGGTTGGGCATTCTAGCATGATGAAATCAACTGGATCGTCTGGCGTTGTATTGCCAAGCAATGGCGCATCTTCTAGCGCGTATGACATTGGGGTAATTTATTTCCCCGGATGGAAAAATAATGCGCCCGGCGCGCCAAGTGCTCTCCCTTGGGTTCCAATCCAAACATTAGCACCAAATAGGCAGCCAGTGCAAGGTTATTATGCAGAAGGGCAAGTTTCTGTTATGGAAACGCAGCTTTCTCAAATGCAATATGCTGGAATTAAATGGATGGCGATGGATTATTACTGGGATAATGGTCAAGAATTTTTATACCATGCGTCCGATGCTTTATTCCAAGCGACAAACCGTGGAGACATAAAATTTCTTTTGTTTTGGGCAAATCACGGAACCGCGCCAACATCATTGGTTGATTTTGATAACATGGTGGACAATTGGATTAGCCGATATTTTAGCAAGTCATATTACAAAAAAATTGATGGCGTTCCTTTGGTAATGGTTTTCAGTATTGAAGATTTAGAACAAGCGGCAACGTTGTTTGGGTATACTGTAAAGCAATTATTTGATCGCGCAAACCAAAGAGTATTTAACGCAGGATTAGGCGGCGTTAAATTTGTAGGCTCTGCTGTATCAAGTAATCCATATTATACAACGGCAGGCTGTTCTGCACTTTCAATTTATAATTTCCATTATAACTCATTAAATACACTTGCACATTCTTATCAAGAGCTTGATGAAGGGTACAGAGTAATTTGGAATCGTATTTTTACAACTGCAACAATGCCATATATTACGCCTATGACTGCGGGATGGGATAAAACCCCATGGGGTGGATGGGCTGGTGATCCGTTGCACGACCAATGCCAAAGTACTGCATCATCTTTTAAAAATCACATGCTAGCAGCAAAAGCATATATGGATACGTTCCCCGATGTTTCTCTTAAAATGGGGCTTATATGCGCATGGAATGAGCTTGGAGAAGGAAGTTATGTTGAGCCAACTGTAGAACGTGGAAATACTTATCTTGACGCAATAAAAGAGGTATTCGGATAATGGACACTATCACACTTCGCTTCACGACGAAATGGCCGTATAACCCTGTGAGTTTGGCGGTTGCGCGATTAGGCGGTTCTCGGGATTGGTCACACGTAATTGCAATAGTTGACAATATGGCTTATGAAGCAACCATGCTATACTTTCAAGATGGAAACATTCGCAGCCCGCGCTCTGGGGTTCGGAGGGTTCCTGTTGATGTTGCGATGCACGGAGTTAAGGCGTATCGCGATATGGTTGTGCCTGTTGCTAGCTTACAGGATTCTATCGCATGGGCGCAACAAATGGAAGGCAAGAAGTATGATTTTGCAGGTGCTTTAGGATTGCCATTGTTATCTAGCGACGATTGGGCGGACGATAGCAAATGGTGGTGTTCAGAATTTGTTTTTATGATGTTAGGTGTTGGGGGAAATTGGGTGCTTGATCCTGCCGAGAAAAAGCGCGTTACACCAAATGACCTATTCCAATGTAATTACAAAAAATCGGCGATAGTGAGATTGTGATGACCATTGCGTTAACCTTTTCCGAAATTCTTACGGCATTAAGCCTTTTGGGTGGCGGTCTTATAGCCCTTTGTGCATTTATGTGGAACCTTATTCGGACAGTTACAGCGGGACATGAAAGATGGATTGCTATTGAGACTTTTATAAAAGGAACAGAAGATGATAGAATTTTAAATAAAAACTTGCTTGAGAAATTTGAAGGTCGTTTAGAAATACAAAACGACAGACTTTCTCAATTAGAAACACAAACCCATCAAAGATGGATAACGATTGAAAATTTTATGAAAGAGATCGTTAGCGATAGAATGACAAACAAGGATTTGTTTGAGAAATTTGAAGATCGGCTTGAACGTCAAAATGATAGACTTTCCCAGTTAGAAACGCAAACAATTACGCGAATTGAGATTCTCGAAACACTAAAAAGAACAGAGCAATTTTTCACTCAAATTGTTATGCAATTGCAATTTTTATCGAAAACCCCTATTAAAGTGGAATCGCCAGATTTGCAAAGTCCAATTCTAAAAAGACAAACGCAAATGGACGATAGAAGCCAAAATCGACGGGCAAATGACAAATGAATTTTACCATTGATGAGCTAATTCACAGTGACACCGCACTGCGGAAGCGGATTGATAATACTCCTAGCGCAGAAGTGCTAGTGGGTTTAAATAGGCTTATTGGGCACCTTGAAAGCGTCCGCAGCATTCTTGGCGCACCAATGCGTATCACTAGCGGGTACCGTTGCAAAGAGCTAAATAAATTGATTGGCGGTGCAAAGGATAGTGCGCACATGCAAGGATGGGCGGCTGATTTTGTTTGCCCGCAGTTTGGCACGCCATTGGAAATTGTGAAGAAAATTGCAGCATCGGAACTTTTGTTCGATAAGCTAATACAAGAGGGAACTTGGGTTCATATCAGTTTTGCGCCAACATCGCGAAGAGAAGTGCTAACAGCACATTTTAACGGAAGCAGCACAACATACACAAAGGGAATTTAAATATGAAGTACAGAAAAAAACCAGTAATAATTGATGCTATTCAATGGACAGGAAATAATACATTTCAGGTGCGATCATTTCTTGATGGGCAAGAGCCTAATTTAAAATCTGCAACTGCTTCCGATCATTGGGAAAAGTATTGCGATTATGTTATGTTGCATGGCATTACTATCATGACACTGGAAGATGGAAAAGATGGAAGGGCAAAGCATGTAGCGTCTGTTGGTGATTGGATTATCAAAGGAGTTGCTGGGGAATTTTACCCATGCAAGCCTGATATTTTTGAGAAAACTTACGAGATTGCTGAATAGAATGATGAAAAAACTACGTGGCGCGCGTCGTTCGTTCGTTGTTTGGTTTAACGGTGTTTTGTTGGCGGCGTTCCCTGTGTTTCAATCAGCGCATGATTATTTGCCAGAGCTACAGCAATACCTTCCTTCGGACGTTTACAAATGGGTAGGGCTTGCCGTGGTGATGGTGAATATCATGCTGCGCTTTAAAACTGACAAGCCACTTGAGGAAAAATAATGTTTGAAATGCTGAAGCTAATCCCGCCACGCGGATATTTACTCCTTGCTGTAATCGGCTTATGCTTTGGATGCGAACTACACGGTCGGTATGTTGAAGCTAAAAAATGGGAAATACGGGAATCCGCTGCAACCGCGGCAGCAGAGCAAAAGCTATCCGACATGCGCAAGTACGTAGCCGAGAAAGAAAAAGCCGCTGAAAGCCGTTTGGCACTAATTAAAGCACAATTCAAACAAGGAGAAAATCATGCGCAAGCTGAAATTAAAACTCTTCGCGCTAATGTGCGCAATGGCACTGTCAGGCTGTCAATCCCCGCCGCTTCGTGTAGTCGAGGCACCGTTCCCGAAACCACCGGAAATACCCAAGGAACTGCTACAGAAGCGCGAACCGAACTTGACCCAACGACTGCTCAATCTCTTATCGACATCGCCGCAGAAGGTGACGCAGCAATCAGGCAATTAAATGCGCTGGTTGATGCTGTGAAAGATAATAAATAATTCACATGGTTATAAAATAGCTCCTGTGTTAAACTTTGGTTACAATATAACTATTGTTAAAAATATGGATTACCGATACTCTTTCGTGTAACGATAATGATAGCAATGCTTCTAAGCACTTTTTTCTGCTGATAATTGCTCATCACTTGCATTATTTATGTTTTCAGGGATCGCTACATCTAAGCACCAACGAATATTTTCATCTTCCAAGTTCACATCATCAGTTACTATATGCGCATTCCCACCAACGCCAGAGAACTCATATACAGCATCAACTAGCTCTTTAACTGACCGTGTTTTTTCATTATCTAGGATTGTATCAAATCCATAGTAATCATCGTGCTCTTCATAATTATTCATTTGTTAACCTAATTGTATTTAACAATTCTGCATTAGTAATTGGCTCACCATCTCTTTTACCAATCGGGATAAGTCGTGCCATTTCATTTCCAGAGTGGTGCTCATATTTCCTGACAATCTCATCAATAATCTTCCAGCTTCCAAGATCGTATTCTTGCATAAATGGCGTGTTGCTTGTAAGCATGCCGTCCTTTTCTATTATGCAGCTACCATACGCTTTTATTTTTCTGTCTCGGTAAAACTCAAACTTGTGGAAAATAGAAGGTATCACCGCACCTGTTTCCCACCAACAAAAGAAGTCATCAAACAATGCGCAATCATGCGTTTGTAAGCTAGCAACCTGCGCAAAAAACATCAGTCTGTTTAGCTTCATTGGTGTCAGCTTCCGAAGCCTTTTTTGCTTCGATGCTTCAATAAATGCGTTTGCAACTGCTAGAGCTGAATAAATGTTGACCATTTAATTTTAGCAATTTCTTCATTGCGCATTCCTATTGTTAATCTTGGGTCGCCAATTTCTCTTGTTATTATTGGAATTAACACCCAATTTTCATAAGCATCCTTTGCTGTGAATCCAATTTGATAAGAATTATCATACTGACATTGCCATTTGTTTGCATCAATTTTCCGTATAATAGGTTTTGCTTTTTTAAATTTTTCTGCTTGAAGAATGCGCTGATTTTGTATGCTGCGCACAACCTCTTTTACTGTCTCCTCATATTTTGTAGGATTCTCTTGTGTAAGATACACATATCTTTTTTCTTTGCACATGTCCACTCCTTAATTATCAACAAGTATTCGGAAATTCCGAATACATCAAATTATTCTGCTATTCGCCCATGCTTCATTTTTTGACGAAACTCTGCCGCAATTTTTAAACGCCATTTTTCTTCGTAATCAGCAATTTCGGAAACAAGTTTTTGAAACTCATCATCTATCATTGTTAGGGTATCCATTTGCTTTAAAACTGTTTCCATCGCAGCAGGATATGTTTCTTCTGTTATTGGGTAAGTGAGCATGGCATACTTTAGAATTTAGAAATAACCGCTTAGGGCGGTCAGTCCCTACATTGTGGCACGCAGTAGTGCGCTTATTAGCCCAAGAACATAGGTCTTGCTAACCACCTACTGATTAGCGGATAAGGAAGCAGTACCTTCCTCTAATTATCCGTTAAGTTATCGCCACTTAACACGAACCGCTATTTTCGCATTTCCCAGCATCAGGGTTAATTCTTTGGTACGCCGCATAGGACTTGAAACTATACTCAATGAATTATGAGTTCACTGCTTTACCTTTAAGCTAACGGCGCATGGTGTTGATAAATTCAGTCATTGCAGCCAGTATATCCCCGTCACTTACGCGGACGGGTTACGTGCTATTTGCTTCGGCTTACACAAAAGAAATTTCTTTCCTCTGGTCAGGTATCGAACCTGTTACACCGTTCTACCTTGCCTTCTTACTTAATATAACGGACAAATAACAAGTGAGGATGCTGGGCTTAATTCCAGCTATCTAGTAAAACATCCACACCTCGTTTGACTACGAACTCACAAACCGTCGCTTGCGCTCTTTGTAGACTGCCGTTTGGTGTATTACTAGCTAGCAGCACGAGGCTGCACCACTGCTAGCACGTCTTTCCGTGCTGATCCTCACTTGTTGGCACTCTCTTACGCGGAGTGCCTTTACGTTTTCCTTTGCAATTATGGCTTTATTAAATTAAGTATTGAAAATAATTTGTCTTTTTGCGTTTTACTTAAACCTTGGCAATCATAAGTTAACAAATTATCTAATATATAAACAGCATTTATTCTTTTTTGTTTCTCAATTTCGATAAGATTTTCCATTTTTTTAATTAAATTACTGACTTTTGCCCTATCAAAATCAAACCCAAATAAACTTGCTAACATTCCCCACCCCCCCCTTTAATTGTTAAGCCAAAATTATAGCACAAAAACGCAATCAACCCCATCCAAAATCATAAAGTTGTTGTTGTAAGTGCGCTTCTGCAACATTCACGGAATTCACGTCAGCCGTCACATTATCCAGCAAGTTTTCAGCAATTTGCATGTTGTTGTCTGCGCAAATAATCGAATTGTACGTGCTGACCGCCAGTTTATTCATGAACAGGCTTTGTGAACTTAATCCGCCTGCATCAGTGCCAGAATAATCCATCGTTGCGTTGATAATATCAACAACGCATTCGCCAAACGATTTGTTTTGCAGATCATTTACCCAATGTTGCAATCCTGCCGCATCAGGCTCACGACCTAAAACGTTATGATAAAATGTTTTTACAAGCTCCGATGCTTCAGCAGTAGACGGGTAGATTGCTTCCGCTTGATCGCAATTAGCCATCGCTTTCACTACGCCAGACAATGATGCACCAGAATCAATCAAATGTGCCCAGTAATCCATGCCAGACACTTCCGCAGCGCGATTGAACAACGAAACGTAGAACTTATTAACCCATACACGCGAATCAGTGTAGTGCATGTCGTATTTCTTGCCGTTAATTTCCATTCCTGTGATAATGTAAGCAGAATCAGTGGATGACATCGGATCAAGAATGCCGAACCCATGATCTCCCCACAGCTTACCATCTGCAAATTTCCATTGATTTTCAATCACTGTATGACCACTAATCCAAGCCTCTGCGGCAACTGCATGCCGTCCGTATTCTGCATACTGACCTGTTGTGGATAAAGACGGATTATTCCAAATTTGGTCAGCAATCTGGCGGGTTTCGTGCATGAACTTCACATCGACATCAGCTTCAAGGATTGGGGTATATCCAGCTTGTAATGCAAATTTTGTCATCCACATTCTTTCCGAGGCAGAATCAGGGTTAAAATCGAGCATTTCCCACGACGTAATTTTAATATTAGGTGCATGGTCATACAAGGATTTATCAGGCGCAACGTTGATGTGCTGCATATCCGTTGATGACCATTGCGATTCGTTTAAAAACCCTTTTTCGCCAGCTTGTAATGCAAACTTTACAAACGACCCGCCATCGTTATTCTGCCCGCCAAACAGTGAACGGCTAGAATAGTAGTTCTCCAGCGCGGACAAATCCACTTTTGCGCCAGTTAGCCTATCAACGTACAGTTCTACGATGTTAGTCACAGCAAAGCCCGTACAGCTTCCCGCTTGCATTTGATCTTCAATTGCGCCAGTCCATGATCGATAATCCGCTGTCACTGTGTTAATGTAATTTTGTTTTTTAAATATCAAAATTTCTCCCTTGTTTTATTATGCTACAATAATGAAGTCAGTTATTCCGTCCCGTATCCAGTCTGTAGAGTTGGCAAATACCGTGGATAACTGGCTTACTCATCTTTTCCTTCATGTTTAAGAAACTGATTATACCACGCTAAAAAAATAGTTCAAGAAGAAAATATTATCCTGTCTCTTTTTTGCAATCAGTGCCACGCATTTCATGGCAAGGCATCCCCATATAATCTTCTGCCCAGAATCGAATAATCCCATTTTCAAGATATGCACCATGCTTTGTTACCTGTTCTGGGTTTTTAAACTTCTTACATCTTCCTTGAAGAGGTGATGACCCGTGACGCTTTTCGTGCGGGACTCTTTCAAGGTGTTTGCAGGTATTGCAGTTTGCTTCATATTCGTTAAAAATTTTGACGCTTTCAATTCTTTTTTGCTTGTCCTCTGGCGCGCATAAAAATGTACCACTAACTTGCGGAACAACGGCGCCAAGCAATATAGAATCATCAGCAGAGCTAACAATTTTTTTTGACCAAAAACTGACATACGTCAAATTGCCAAAATCATCTGTGCACAGTAGTTTAGAAAGTATTTTCCGCCCTCTTTTTTCAAAAACCCTGTTATTGGTAACCCATTCTTTTTGAATGTACATTTTTCACCATTAAAATAAATAACCAAGCCCAAGAAGCGATCCAAGCGGCGCAACGAAAATTCCAATAGCACGTAAAACTACCATTCCGCTTAACGACGTGGATTGTGCCAATGCGTAAATGTTTGCAATCCATCCAGTAAGCAAAATTGCACTTATTGCTAATGCAGTTAAAATTTCTGCGTTTGAATATGTTTTGTTTGTCATTTTTATTCCTCGATCTTAAAAGTTAATCGCTTCATCTTTGCCAAATTTTTTTCAAGCGACTTAATTTTATCTTGGCGTATTTGTTCTGCCTTAGATAGTGCGGATTCTTTTTCAATATGCCAATTCCCTTTTTCAATAAGCCTACACTCACCATAAATTTGAAAGTCATCACCAAACTGCTCACCTGTTACTTTTCTAACGCCATTAAATAAAACATCTTCCGTAATGTAAGCGGTGATAATTTCTTCTTCTAGCATACTATTCCTCAATTTTAAAAGTTAAATTTTCCATTTTGGCAAGCTGCTTTTTCAACGACTGAATTTTTTTCTGGCGCATTTCCTCATCGCGGACTAGTGCTGTTTTTTTGGTTTTACACCATAGTGTGTCATCAAAAAAAACACCATAACCTTCTACTTTTAAATAACCAGATACATTGATCACGCCCGTTACTTTTTTGATGCCTTTTGTCAAAGCATAAGCAGTGAGATACACTGTTGTAAGTTCTTTGCGCATTCTCTATCCTTGAATGTTGTTAAATATACTAGAACGGGACGTCGCCGCTAAAATCATCCAAATCTGAAAAATTCGGCGCAGGACGCGCAGCAGTACTTTCAGGCTGACTACGTGGCACAGATTGGCTACGTTGCTGCGGTGCAGGTTGCTCATCGCCGCGTGGCTTTCCGTCTAGCATTTGCATCCTATCTGCAATTATTTTTGTCGAATACCGCTCAATTCCTTCCTTGTCAGTGTATTTTTCCGTTTTCATTCTGCCAGAAATAAACACTTTTGATCCTTTTTTAAGGTGCTCGCTACAAATTTCCGCAAGTTTCCCAAAAACGGTAATATTTACCCATTCCGTTGCATCTTGCTTTACTCCACTTTTATCCTTCCATGTTGATCCAACTGCTATAGGAAAATTAGCAATTGCATCGCCACTAGGCATAAATCTACATTCAACATCTTTACCGAGATTGCCAATAAAATTACACTGATTAAGATCGTTTGCCATATTTAGTCCTTGTTTAATTTCAATTCAATAATCGCGTTTTTGAGCGATTCAATCGTCTCGCATCCGGGATTCTTTGTTGTTCTCCGCGCTATTGTTGCAATAGTTCCGTAGGCAATCCCAGAATGCTTTGATATTTTTCTCCAGCATTCTCCTTGCGGTTCCATTTTTATCAGCTCAGTAGCAACAAATTCATGGTCTTTAGTCATGTATTCTTTCCCTTTCCAAAAACCATAATAATAGCATAGTTACGCTAAAAAATTGTTGTTTTTATGTGCAATTTATATTTTACGCCGCCTCCAACATTACGGATTATTTTCTCTTCCATTTTTTTATATAATAAAAATCAACCATTACTACAAAATTGCAATCCCATAAATTTTTCAAATGTTGGTCGATTTTCTGTCCTTTTAAGCGCAAGCCATTGTCTTGTTGCTTCAATATGTTTTTCAGAATATAAATCGGATACTCTCAATTTTCTTTTATTATTTTCCAAAAATTCAATATCTAAATGATGAATAGGAAACGTTGAATGCGAAGGATAACCGTCTTTGCAAAATACATGATCTTTTTCTGTAGCTACTTGCCACTCATGAAGATTCGATGTGCTGTCTTCAAAAAATATCGGTACTATCCCAGTTTCTTTGTAGCCTCTAAGCGCAGACTGCATTGAAGATTGCCCGATATTTATTGCAACCACCCTATCTTCAACAGTTTCGTACCTGTTCTTTACACGAACAACATCACCTATTTTTACAGGGCACGGATCAATCAGTTGAGATTCGCAGAGCAGCGCATGCCTAACGTCTGCATACACCCCACCACAAATTTCACACTGGTATTCAACACTTATTATTGATTTCATTCTTGCTCTCCTTGTGGCTGTGGCCTCCATAACTCTAATCCTTTCTTGTAGCCTATTTCATAGGGTTCATTGAGCCAATCAGAGTCGTAGTAACCTTTGTTATGTGTGTCTTTTTGCAACCCATTCCCAATACCTGATTCATATGCGTCGCAAATCTTATAAATATTTGAAATGTATTCATCGGGCTTTTCTTGCGATAGCGCGGCACCGGATTTTTCAGCAGCTTCAATTTCTTTCAGCGTATCTTCAGCATCGCAATAATATGTTTCTTTATTGTTGGCAATTTCAGTAATAAATGCTTTCGCTATCTCAAGTGCTTTGTTCATAGCTTCACCTCCAAAATTTTAAATTTCACAACCCAAACCCACGGGTTTAATTTCCACGAGCCTTTACCGTTAATTGATTCCCATAGATCGCGGTACCAGTCTTTTGGATTATCTCCGTCTGCCATATTCGGAAACGGGCAACCCTCCGCCATTGCATCGCCTCGGCTAATATCCTGCAAACGCTCAACGCTTACGCCTGTTATTTCGAGCGTTATTCGGCTAGCGTCGCGTGGCATGTGAACAGAAGGTATGCGCCCAAAACGCGCACAAGGGCGCAAGGTTGCAGGGTAGTAATCTTGCTTACCTGATTCATTTTTATGCCACTCATTATCGTAAACAATGAACGCCTGGTCTCCATACCCTTCCATATCGCAGCCCCAGAAGGATTCACGTACCCAAAGACGATCGCCAATAAAAAATGGTTGAATAAAAGATTTGTCAATAGTGATCCCATTATTTGCTGCCCAGCTAACTTTCCCCTTAACAGATTTTTTCCCTGTACTATCTACCCACCGAATCAATTTCATATCTGGCTCCGTAGGCTGCGGTTTAATTACTCGCCTCATTTGCGTTTTCCGCTTCGCCAAAATAGCCTTGACCATTTCAGCATTAAATATGATAGGACGTTCTTTAGTCATTGCTTCCCCTTTGCTGCGGATAGAATTTCACGCGCACTAAATTCCCAAATTGCTGGCTATTGACGGGTCGATGTCGTCGTATGTGCCTTGTATGCTCATTTGTAAATATCCTTTGGTAAGTAGCTTATGTAATACTTCCCAAGCAATGGTTTTTTCCTTCGTTCAGAAAAATAAATATGCGTTTTCTTTGAATTTTTTATGCAAAATCCCACTCCAAAAATGCGAAGCCAGAAAACCCCTGTTGAATATGCTACCCATAAAATTCCAAAAACAACAATGCTGAAATAGTTTACTTCAGAATATTTTTCATATAGTTTCATTTTTTCATTCCCATTGCAATTTTTAATAAGTGTAGTATTTCTTCGGATAACTTACGATCGTTTGCTTTTGCCATGCGCGTTAACTCTTCTCGCATGCCATCCTCAAATCGCAAGTTATAACGTTTTCTTTCGTCTTTTTTTGGCTTCATTTTGCAGGTAAAAAAGTAGGATCAAATGCCGCACGCTGCGTGTTTAACCATAATTCAGTCCATTCCAAAGCCAACTTTGAAAACGGACTTGTCTCTGGAGTATCACCTTTTTTAATACTTAAAAAGAACCTCTCAATAGGTCGTGATGAATTAGGCTTTAATGTTTCAAATGATTGATAATCTATTTTTGCGATATTAGCTAAAGAGCCAACTAAGCAAGTGCAATTACCCGTATAAGTTGATCCGTCAACGCGCCCATTTTTTATGGCATCAATCAATCCCGCAACCTCTCTAGGTGCGGAAGAAAGAACAGCCCATAAATCATCGCGAATTACTGTTAGCTCAGCACCACGCAGGTTAGCACCACGCAGGTCAGCACCACGCAGGTCAGCACCACTCAGGTCAGCACCACTCAGGTTAGCACCACGCAGGTTAGCACCACGCAGGTCAGCACCACTCAGGTTAGCACCACGCAGGTTAGCACCACGCAGGTCAGCACCACTCAGGTTAGCACCACTCAGGTTAGCATTTGCTTTTAATGCCATCAACAATGTAATTTTTAATGAATTTTCTTCTGCATCATGTGCAAATAAAACGGAATTATTCCAACGGTGTTTAATTTCAATTTGCATTTAATTTTCCTTTAAAGTTTATGTCTAAGTGGCATAAATACGATTATATTCTTCCTTCAAAATTCGCGCAACGGTTATTTGTTCATTGTTGCGGAAATGGCTTCTTGCGCTTTCTTGGCGATTTGCTCTAGCACGTCTCCACGCAAATACCATAGTTTCCAAAGGCGTTTAACCTCCGCAGCAAGCACTTTCTCCTGCTTGCTTGCATGCGCTGAATTAGCCATGTCCATTGCTTGTTGTAGCGTCATTTCATTTGTCATCTATCACTCTTAAAAACAATCTGCTCGTTCTTTTCCCTTTGCATATCTCGAAGTTCCCATCCAAGCATCCGCCGAACTTCTTTTTGGCTTGGTGGCGGCTTGCGTTCTTTGTTACGCTGATTCATATATTCGCGCACTGCTTCTTTCGTTGTTGCGGGCATGATGATCTCCGGTAAACTTCGATGGTGACTACACTTCTTTTATACGCCTAATTTTGCTTTCTTTCAATCAAAACCCACAAATTATCTTTTCGTGCTTTCCGTTCAATTAGCTGAATTCCGCCATTATTTTTTTGCCTCCCATGGACAAGAATCCATTTTTTGTTTTTTGCAAAAACCTCATAACAACCATCTGTTAAATTTTTTGTTACAATATAAACTTTTTCACCAGATATATTTTTCTTATTTCTTACATTTATAGAAATTTGTAATTGATTGTCGATTTTATCAAGCAGCTCCGTGAAGTCAGAGCCTTTGTTGCGCTCTTTATCATTCAGAATTTTCCGCAAAGTTTTTCTGTACGATTGGAAAGCATATCTTTTTGCAAGGTCAAATCTGCGAAACCATACGCAGTCATCGAGAGTGAATACAGGATATTTTGTTTTATTTTTCCACGTCTTGCCAAATTTCACACCACGCATAAACTCACGAGTCACCTTGTTGGGTGCTTTCTTTAGTTCAAAGTCCTCGTAAAGATGTTCAGGCGCGATAAAATCTTTCTCCCCTGTTTCAACGTCAACGCACCTAATGTGACGCATTATTGGGTCAGGGTAAATTTTTACAGCACGCACACCTTCAAAACTGAAAAACATCTCGGTGTAGAGGATTTTGTGTATTTTTTTAGGCATGTTATTCCTTAGTAATTAACTGAAACATTAGGCACTTTTCCGTTTGCAATCAACTTAATGCACTCCATTGCAACATCCGCATCAATTCCGCCATGAACTAAAGCATCTAGCGCATCCTTGTTGATTTTGCGCTTATAATTCTGATTAGCCTCACGCTTCTTTTGTTCTGCTGCTGCCGCCTCTGCTTCGCGAAATACGCGCTCCTGCTCACGTTTTACGGCATCTTCTGCGTCTTGTTTAGCTTTGCGTGCTGCCTCAATCTTATCTTGTTCTGCTTTTTTCTCAGCATCCAGTCGTGCCCGCTCTGCCTGTTCCGCTGCCAATTTTAATTGCAGTTCGCGACGTTCCGCATCTTCGCGTTGTTGGCGTGCTGCTGCTTCGGCGTTGGCTAGTGCAATACGTGCTTTCTCTGCTTCCGCCGCCGCTTTAATTTCTGCATCTTTGATTGCTTTATCTGCGGCTGCTTTGGCAATAGCATCATCACGGTCTTTCTGTGCGCGTGCTTCTACTTCTTCTCGGAGCCGTTTTAATTCTGCCGCTTCAGCTTCCGATTTTAACGCGTCAGCAATTAGCATTTTTAATGCTTGAATTGTGGCATCCTTGACCTTTGCAGCATCCGCAACAAACTCACTCCACGAATCATCAATCAATATTGATTCGGCTTGCTGCAATGCTTTTTGATGATCTTCAGAGCCACCAACACTGCATGCAAGCATTCCAAGTGCCGCCAATCTGTCTTTTATTACGCTTACACGATCAGTTTCCCGTTGTTCAATCTCATCGATTTTCACTTGATGCACTGCAATCATAGCTTCAATACGTGATTCAATCTGTTGTGCTTCCGCATCAACAGCGCGTCCTAGTCGTAAAAATTCTGCTTTTTCAGATTTTCTGGCTTTTTCAAGCGCGCCTTTAGTTTGCCGTAATTTATAAACCCAGCTTCGCGCTTCTTTGTTTCCGATCTTCGATTCGTAATCGAATGCTAATTGCGAATTAGTTTTTTCTGCTTCTGCAAGCTCTGCGTAAAATGGCTTGTAAGCTACGATTGCCGATTCTTTTTCAGTTAATAGTTCCATGTATTTTCCTTAATAAAAAAAACTAAAAATTAAGCACTTAATGCTTCCGCTTTTAAAGCTGCATAACTTACAGAATCTAATGCGCTGTCTTCGTGATAATTTTTTGTTTTCCACTGACGCACATCCTTTAGAAGCTGCATAAATAGCCATCCTTCTGCCTCTGTTAAGGTGCATGATGTAATCGTGTTAAACGCAGCAATAGTCTTTGCCATGCTGCGCTCGCCTTGCGGGCTATCGTATTGTTTTGCCCGATCTTGTTGTATTTTCTTTGCGTTATCCAAAAACTCTGTTGATGTTTTCATCATGCGTTTTATTTTAAATTTAATCGTTGAGATTGAACAAGGCGTGCACCTTGCACTTCAAAACCATCTTGTAGAGCTTTCTTAATCAACATTTTGTCTGGCACAGGAACTGGCGGCTTTGGTTCCGGTGTGCGCATGTAATCTACTGACAACAATGCTTCTTCGTACACGTCAACGGAAGGCGGGTTATTTTTGATGGAAATTTCAAAATCTGCGCAACTAATTTCTTTCACTTTTGCAATCTGCATGCACGTTAAAACGTATTTTTCTAATGCCTCTCTACGTTTTTTAACAGAAGAAAGTCGCTCCTGCATTTCCTCAATACGTTTTTTAATGCCATTCTCTAACATTTCATGGTTTTTAATAACATAAGCACAATTCTGCGCTTTCACTTCCAACGGATATGACTCCGCTTCAAGCGTATCCGCAAATGTTGTTTCGTCCAAGTCTAAATTTGATAATTTTTCTACTAAAGCGCGATGTTCAATCGCAACGATAAATAAACTCATGATTTTGCCTTTTCAATTTTTTGGAGAAGAAGTGATTTTATTTGCTTGTACGCCGTAATCGGCGTTTCCGCTAATGATGTTATTTCTGCAGAAAACGAATCAGATAAATATTTCATAAGCCCCGCCTTATCTGCATTGGCTTGCGTCATTAAATCTGATAATTCTGTTTGCTGGTCGACTGTTAAAAAAACAATTTGCTTTTCTTGTGTTGGTTTTGTTTCTGGTTGCGGCAAATGCAGATCACCTTTATGCCACAAATCAAGCGCAGCACCAAACCTCATAGCCGCATTCCGTAGAGCATCGCCAATCGATTCCTTGATCGCGTCCCCGCCAGACTTTCCGTCAGGGTGCCCGTATCCAAGTCTAGTAACTCCACAAACTGTTAACCTAATCCAAAGCCCGCCATTACTGTCCAGTTTGGGAAGCCCTGTTTGTTGGTCAAATGCAACTGGTTCCCAAAACCACGATTCGTCGCAATCCAAAAGCCTATCTGTTAATGCGGCGTGTCCAACATAATTCAAGTGGACGACATCTTTATGGTGCCATCCACCACATTCTTGGCACCTAATGCCTTTTCTGTAGTCGGCTTTTACCTCATCAGTTTGCGACTTTGTGGGTTTTGGTAATTTATTTATTAGTTTTTTATCAAATTCTTTTCGTAATAAAGCTAATCCCAATTTTTTTCTTTCTTCCACGGTATTTCCTCAAAATGGTAAGGTTTCTAAATCTTGCTTACTATACTTAAACTCGACAATTTCTTCAGTCGGTATGCATTGGCTATTAGCGTTTTCTTGCTCTTCTTTTTCTTGCATTTCAAAAACAAACTGACCAATTTTGCTCATTTTATTCTCCGTTATGTGTTATACGTTATATATCTCAAATAGAATTTGTAATTCTACACCCTGTTTTTTTGCATTTACTCTGTAAAAATTCTTAAAAAGTGATGTGCCGATCTTTTCAATGGATTTGATTTTAAATTCATGCTCCAACAATTTATCAACAATTTTTTGTTTGTCATCGACCAACCCAAAATCCACAACCGTGCTGAATTCTGCTTTTTGGCAAAATGATAATAATTCTTCTCGCAATCCCATTATTCCTTCCTATTCGTTTAATAAAATATAATCAGTTGCAAAAATATCTTCCTCTGTAAAATGAGGGGACGCGAGCATGTTTTTGCTATTAAACCAAGATATTTGTGTTACTCCTTTTCTTCCCCGCATAAAACCAAATCCAGTTTTCTTGTAATGAGCAATCGCCATTTCTAGTGTTACTGGTTCTATGTATTCTTGCCAGTCGGAAGGGTATAAAAATTCCCGCGACGTTTCAATACCCTCATTCGTTACCAAATTACCATCTACTAGATGTAAGTACTTAAATTTTATGATATTTTATCACTGATACAACTAATCTTCTTCCCTTCAACTAACGCCTTGTAAATCTCCTCAACATTTTCATACGGCTTACTCATCTTCATTCTCCTTTCCGTTTTTTTTGTTTAGTGCCTGCGTTACCATTTTTTTTGGAAGCGCAGGGCTTTTTCTGCTATCTATTTTATTTTCACTACTTAATGTAGGCTTGGACTGGCGTTCCAAGAACCCTATTTCTGCATGATATTCTCCTTAAAATTACCAGCAACTTAATTCGCCATACTGGATTGGCTCAAAAAACTTTCATTACACGATTCGCAAATATCAGACTGGAATTCGTCTTTTTCTTCGCAAAAATCGTTGTGGCATACTTTGCATGACAGCAAAACTTCACCATTATGCGGAAACTTATCAAACGGCGTTACGTATTCATAGTGCATTTTATTTCCTCGCATTGTATTTTGATTAGTGTGCTTAAAACCATGATCTTTGCAATCAGTTCTTTGTTTGCGTTAAGCCCGCCATAATAATCAAGTTCCGTGGCAAAATCGATTGTTTCTTCGTTGATTTTTTCTAACTTTTTAATCAATTTCTTGGCTTTTTGTTTGGTCATTTCCTACATCCGTTGAATCAATAAACGTACTTTAACAAGTAAATTTTTCAAACGCAAGCTATTTTTTTAGTTTTTACGAGGATTATTTTTTTGTTGTTTTTGGGCTTAATAAACGTTGCAAAATTTTAGCGTGGCGGTCATAATTGAAGCATTACAACAACGGGAGAATGAAATGGTAGTTTACGGCGAAGATGACATGGATGCGATTTTGCAGGTATTTATCGCTAACCCTGAAAAGCGTTTTACGAACAAAGAGATTGCAAAACTTTCTGATACCCCTCCAAAAATCTGCATTGAAATTTTGAAAAAATTTGTTGCGGATGGGCGCATCAACCACGGGGAGCAAAATAATGAATGCTACACGACTTACTACATGCAAACGATTGTAGCGGAGAACGGGGGAATTGCTAAAACGTATGTTTTCCGTGACAAAGCAGTGATTGCGCTTTTTGGGGAATACGCAAAAAATGTTTGACCCGAAACCGGATGCAGTCGCATACTTCCGCGAACGCACAAATTTAGATACGCACTACATTCACACGCGCAAAGCATGTGTATGCGGTAAACGCGTAACACTTAAGCAGCTAACACAATATGGAAAATGCAATTCATGCAGAAAGGTAAAAAATGGAATTGGTAAATAGGGAAGAATTTAACAAACATGCGAAAGAAGCAAAGGACATTCGGGAGGCATTACGTTACCCACCGCACGTGCGCGAAGAATGGGAGGACTTGTACAAGACGCATAAAATGGTTGGTGCATTTAAAAGCCTTGCCAAAATTGTTGATAAACGTGGATTTCACACTTTGAAAGGAAAATAATGAACTGGCAACCAATGGAAAGCGCGCCAAAGGATCGAAGGATTTTGCTTTATTACGAAAAGCCGATTTTTACTGGTTATTTTGTAACAGTAGGAAAATGGTGCCAAGATGAATATTCCAAATATCCAAAACCATATTGGGAAAATGACGTTAAGCAATTGTCTGGAATTTTAAGGCAACGTGATTACCAGCCAACGCTTTGGGCAGAAATTGAATTACCAAAACCTAAGGAAGAATAATGGAAACATGGGAAGAACAAGCAAAACCGATCTTGCTGAACGGCTGGGGATTCCCGAACGATTCGCAATCCGACAAATTGTGGTCGCACATGGCAAAAATCACGAAAACATTTTTTACGGAACTCGAACCTGAAGGGATTTTACAATGAGGAGCCTATCGCACTTGGAGCGCATCGCCATGGAAACTGTTAGGCAGCAGGGATGCGTATTAAGCAGCTCACTTCCTACTCGGTCGCAAAACGGCATGCGAGAATTGCCGTCGGATATACCCGGAATTCGTGTATACAAGAACCTTGTCAAAGACGGGTTTTTAAAACGGGAAGAGGGCGTGGATTCTTTTGGCTTTGTTTTAACGGGGAATAAATGACCCCAACAATAATTGGCAATTGCACACTATACAATGCGGATTGCTTGGATGTGTTGCCAAAACTATCGGAAGTAGATGCAGTGATAACCGATCCTCCCTATGAAAAAGAAGCGCATACAGATATGCGGCGTTCTAGGCTCGCAATAAAAAACAAAGTTAATGACGTTATCGATTTTGATTCGATAGACGAAAAAACACGGGATGCTATTGCGGAATACTGCGCAAAACTCTGCGCTGGATGGGCTTTGATGTTCTGCCAAGCTGAAGGCGTGCACTTGTGGCGTGCTGCGGTCGAAAAATTCGGTGCAAAATACAAGCGTGCAATGGTATGGATTAAACCCGATTCGTCATCTCAATTTAACGGGCAATGTCCATCTCAGTGGTATGAAAGTATTGTGGCGGCATGGTGCGGCAAAGGTACAAGCGTGTGGAACGGTGGTGGCAAGCGTGGCGTGTTTACGCACAATTGCAACACTGGGCGATTCGGCGGGCACCCGACTGAAAAGCCCGTTCCGTTGATGAGCGAATTGGTGACGTTGTTTTCTAACGATGGATGGCTAGTACTTGACCCGTTTATGGGCAGCGGTACTACGGCTATTTCCTGCATCCGATCTGGTCGTAATTTTATTGGGATTGAACGAGACAAGAAATATTTTGACATTACGTGCAAAAGAATCACTGCAGAATACGCGCAGGGTGATTTTTTTAGGGGAAAATGAAATGACTGAATTTGAAAAAAACTTGGCAGTACTGGAAAAGTCATACGAAAAAGGCAGGCTATTTGAAATAAACCGCCAAGAAGGCACTTGGCAATGCTCTCGTATTGATAAAAAAAATAAAGTGTTTTTTATGCACCGTGAAAATTTTACAGAAGAAGCGGAATGCGTGAATAAATTAAGATGCTTAGTTGCATCGTGGGATGGAAGTATGAATGCTTTTTGGGATTTGAAAATATATTCTCGAAATATATTGATATGGACTAAGCCAGCACAAAAAGAAACGCATAGAATAATCATGGATTTTTCCTTTTTGGAAAGAAATACATTAGAACTTGTATATGACTTGAGAGACATTGATGAACAAAAAAACCAAACTAACTGATACGCAAGTGCGTGAAATTCGCGAAAAATACATGGCTTACATTATTGGCTATCCGCGTTTGGCAAAAGAATATAACTGTGGCGAAAGCACCATTCGCGACATTGTGACTTATAGAACACGGAAAAACGTTCTTTGATTGAGTTATTTTTTTAGCGTGGTATAATGCAAATAGGTGGAATTTCACCGAATCAGAATGGAGAAACAAATGAGAAAAATTGTACAAATAACCGCAAACAACGGTGCTTTGTTTTCCTTAAGCGATGATGGGAAAGTATTTGTTGCCAGCCCTTATCCAAACACAACTTGGCTAGAAATGCCGGACCTTCCGCAAGATTATGATCTTAAAAAGCTCACAGAAACTGGAACAAAAGTATGGGCGGATGTGCCAAACGCCACGGAATTTGTTGAGGATTTGCGAGGTAATGATAAAAACATTATAACCATTAAAAATGATGAACCACTAATAGGAGGGTATGACTATTCAAAGCCTATTGATTCATTTTGTGCAATTTCTTTTAAAGAAGCGTTAAAGATTGGAATGTCGCCTGAAGAATACGATCATAATAAATTGCGTAAAGCTATTTGTGTTTTGACTAACAAACTCTTATCAGTTGGAATCAAAGAAGAAATGCCAGTGTTTGTATTAAAGCCAACAGATAAGTTTTCACCTTATGCAATAACTTATTGGCGCGGGCTAAGCCGTAACAAAGACGCACAACCAATATACCACGAATTTATCGAATGGATGAGAGCGAACAGAAACAAGGTAAAGGAACCAGACTAATGCGCTTATTAAACGATGTTGCCAGATGCAATGGTGTCGGCTACGATGAAGGAAACGGCATGGAGTGGCGCGAGGGCTGCGAGAACTGCGCACGCCGTTTGTGCATTGTTAAAGGTCATACACATTGGTGGATGGAGCCTCCACCAATTATTGCGGTTGAATGCGAATTTCTAATACCAATGGAGAAAGAAAAATGATTAAATTTACAAAAATCACAGAAGATAATTTGCCAGAACTAGGCGTGCCGGTCATTTTGGCATGGGAGAAAAACCCGTTTAAGAAAACAAATAAACCGCTTGTCGGGTTTGCTGCTTATAAACGCACAAATTACGAAGAAGGGTGGCTATGGGAAGAGGTAACAGGCGCAGAGGAAACAATGGACTGGGAAGATAATTACAAGCCAACGCATTTTGCGCTTTACCCAGAATTTTTAATTGATGAGAAATAGTTATGAGAAAACAAATAGACATGACGCGCACCCAGTGGTTTAAAAGTTGTAAACCTGCACATGATGGCGTGTACGAAGTTAAATTGTTTGGAAGTGAAGGATATTATTGCCTATTCAAGCATGGGAAATGGGGTATGACGGGAATTTCACCTAAAGATGCTATTGCTTGGGGAATGCCATCAAGAAAACAAAACAGAATATGGCGCGGATTAGCTGTAAAGCCATGATGCTCTATAAAGAATTTACGCTTTCCACGCCTGCTGCGGCAAGCGTAATGATCAATTTTTTGAAGCAGAACGCTGGCGTGTTCTCTGAAAATGGAACACCGCTGCGCGTGCTTATTACGTCAGAAGAGAAGAAACGTAACGTTGAGCAAAACCGTTTTTATTGGGGCGTTGTGCTAAAAAACATAGCAGAACAATCATGGGTAGCTGGCAAACAATATTGCAAGGATGTGTGGCATGAACACTTTGCGCGTATGTTTGGAGTTTGTGACGAAATGACATTACCTAACGGGGAAATTATCTTGCGCAGAAAATCGACAACACAAATGACAATTGGTGAGTTTTCAGAATATTTAAACCAAGTTCAATCTTATGCAGCAAGCGAATTGTCAGTAGGCTTTGAATGAAACGTACCGGATTTGTGCGTAAAATCCCCGCGCCAGTATCGCTAGAACAACGCCAAAAGCCACAAAAGAAGTGCGCCGTCAAAACGTGCCGCGCTTTGTTTACGCCGCGCACCATTACACATAAAGCATGCTCGCCAGAATGTGCATTGATAATAGCAGAGGATGTGCGTAAGAGAAAGGAACGCAAAGAATACAAAGAACGAAAAGAAAAATTAAAATCTCGCACAAGTTATGCAGAAGAAGCGCAAGAAGTTTTTAATCGATACATAAATTTGCGCGACAAAAATAAGCCATGTATAAGCTGCGATAAACCAGCGCATAAAGGTGTTAGGAATGCGTCACATTACAAATCGCGGGGAGCCTATTCCGCATTACGGTTTAATCTTTGGAATACAAATACTTCTTGCTATAGTTGTAATTTTGAAAAAGCAGGCAACATCGGAGAATATCGCCCGCGCTTGATTAAAAAAATTGGCATAGAAAAAGTAGAATTTCTCGAAAACCATCCGCGGTCGCGTATTTACGACAAAGACTATTTAATCAGGTTGAAAAACATTTTTTCGCGTAAAATAAAGAGACTAAAATCACGCATTGAATAAAGGAGAAATAATGAGCACAAAAACCTACCGCATATCGTTTGATATTGAGTGTGGTTTATTTGCATCTTCCAACGAAGATTTAAGAGAGGAAATAAAAATACAAATTAAAAAAGAAATTCCCTATTTTTTATTCATGGAGGATCATTGTTATGAGGCAGAAATAAAAGATTTTTTAATCGTGGAGATCGATAAATGAAAAGAATGACAGCAGCAGAAGCGTTGAGAGCTGGATATTTCCGGCTACACGGAACCAGCAAAGCCCTGAATTCCGAAAAAGGCGAAACGGTTGAATTGTTTACGGATTTGGAAGCGAAGATGATTACTACGCTAGAAGAGATACACGAAATATTAAAGCCAAAAAACATGGAATTTACAAATAATGCAATTGCTAAACTTATAGCAGAAGTTCGTGGCGAAAAATGAAACGGATAACGCTTGAAGAGGCTTTATCGGCAGGTTACGTTCCCGGGTTTGGGAAATTTGCGAAAACCTCTGAACTTGGAGAAATGGTTGAAATATTCACGCATCTGGAAGAAGAAATGTTGGAAGTTTTGGAGTAATGCTTAAATGAACTTGACTACACAAAGAACGCGCCAAATCTTTATAGTGAAGTATATTTCACAATCAAAAAAGCCAGAGGAGAGGAATGAAAACACTCGGAGAAAACTTGCGGCTATCGCAATTTGATTTTTGCCTTGATGCGTATAGCTGCGGAGCGGCATTTTACGGCGAGCCACTATACGTCGCAGAACTTAGTATTGTCGGACAGCGTAACATGACTAAAATTGATGATTTAGACGGCGATATTTACTATGCAGACATTATCACCGGATCGCTGTACACAGAAGACGGTATTTGCATGACATCGAATAAAATTACCGCCAAAAATTTCCAACAAACCAAAGAAAAAATCAAGAAGAAACACGTTGCGCCTATGCAACAAAAAAATTTAGCGAGTAGTGAGCTGTTTTAATGTTGCGCGCTGTCGGAAGTTCTGATATGATTTATCCATGTTGATGTAACGGCGTCGACATAAACAATAGGCCGCTTCGGTCTCTATGCTCTAAATTGGGGAAACCCAGACTGGCCGTTACCAGTTTTTAGAGTGTGGAGTCCAAAGCGGCTTTTTTATTTTCTATTAACGGATAGGATAAATTTATGCAATACCCTCACATTAAAGGGATGCTTATTAAAGATCTTCGTATTCTTGCAGAAGAAATAAAATTAGTTATTTCAGAAAGAACGCCAACAATACGCGCAAAAAGGTTTTTAAAAGAAAATAAACCTGCAAATATTTCACAAGATAATAATCTTGAAATTATTAAGTACAATTCATCTTCATATTTAATACCAATTCACCATTTAGCTAAAAAAAAGCTAAATGCCGCAGCTATTTATTTGCCAGCGTTATTAAATCAAGACTGGTCTCATTTATTTTCTGGCTATGGGTATAGCGAAGAAAGAAAATTTTATGTTTACGCTCATGTAAACCCAGAAATGCCAAACTTTAGGTCACCAGATATTGTAGGAGGTGCTTATAATGGAACGCCTTTTTATATTGGGAAAGGATCAGAAGAAAGAGCTTTTGATCTTAAGCGAAATCAGGGACATGGGAAAGTGTTAAATCAACTTAATAAACTTGGGTATAAAAAAGATTCTATTGTTAAAATAATAAAAAGTGAATTAAATGAAGCGGAAGCATTTGAATTAGAATCAAAACTAATATTTTTTTTTGGTACAATATATAATAAAAAACGTGGCGTTCTTTACAATTTAGATACGCCAAAAACACCGAAGTTTTGCGGAATGATGAAACGAATGGATTTGTCTTTTTATCACAAACAGGGTGTCGTTATTGGAAGCCATACTTGTGATTTGGAGATTGCATAATGCATTATTACAAAAGAAACCTTGGAGAGTATGCCAAAAAAGCTGGAAGGCTTTCAATGCTTCAGCACGGAGCGTACACGCTTTTAATCGATTCGTGCTATGACCGTGAAGAATTCCCAACGCTTGATCAAGCTATTGAATGGACTTGGGCATCCTCAAAAGAAGAAATCGAGGCAGTAGAATTTGTTCTGCGAAGGTTTTTCACGCTTGAGAATGACCGTTATGTGCAAAATAGGATAAAAGAAGAGCTTATTGAGTACCATTCAAAGGCAGAAATAAATAAACGAATTGCAAACGAAAGAGAAACAAAGCGTAAGGAAAATAGAACGAATCGTGAGCAAAGCGTGAACGAATCGCCACCTAAACAAGAACCAGTAAACAGTAAACAAGAAACAGGAACCATAAACCAAGAACCATTAAATTCAAAAACATTGTCGCCTTCGGCTCGTGATGCCGTCGATGAAAACTTTGAACAAGCATGGGCGGCTTATCCAAAACGTCCCGGTGCAAGCAAAAAAGATTCGTTGAAGGCATGGAGTGCTAGGCTGAAAGCGGGGGTATCACCTGAAGACATCATTGCAGGGGTTACCCGGTACGCAGCTTACTGCGCTGCGATGCAGACAGAGCCTCAATTTATCAAGCAGCCAGTGACGTTTTTTGGCAACGGAGAACACTGGAAAGCAGACTGGACACCGCAGCCCCGCGCATCGCCATCGCGTATTGCCGAAACGGCGGAAGAAAGAAATGCACGGATTATGCGCGAATGCTTGACTGACAATGATGAAAACACAATAGAAATGGAGGCGAAATGCAACCAAGTGAAAAACCTGACTTTTTAAAAAAACTTGCGTCCGTGATGGCAAGTTATGGCAAGCCAATGCCGGAAAAGTTTTACGCGGACGCGTGGTGGAATGATTTGATTGAATTTCAATCAGGGATTATCGGGAAGGCATTTTCCTTGTATGCTGACGAGAATCCGACATTTCCGCCGCATGCTAATGCTATTCGTCATATTTGCACAAAGTTATTAAGTGAGTCATTTGGAAAACGATTAGGCGCAGAGGAGGCATGGGCAATAGCACTATCGAGCCGCGATGAATCTGAAACCGTGGTATGGACGGAAGAGACGGCAGAAGCATTTTCGGCATGCTCGCCAGTGCTTGAAATTGGCGATGAGGTCGGCGCGCGCATGGCTTTTAAAGAAGCGTATGCAAGGATTGTGGCAAAGAATGAGAGCGAAGGTGTGCGGGTTAAATGGGTTGCATCGCTTGGATGGGATTTAAGGCGTAGAGAAGCGGTTTTAAACAAAGCGGCTAATGCTGGGTTATTGCCCGCGCCTGTGGCTGCAAAGTTATTGCCCGCGCCACAGATAGATCTGAAAGATGAAAATAATCCTTTAAATTCTGACATTGTGCAGGAAAATTTACAAAGGATTAAGCAAATGCTTTCTGAAATGCAGAGTGATAAAATCAGCAAAGCAGAAAAGGCATCGATTGAGGAGCGCGAGAAAACGATTAGCGCGAAAAAGAAGATTGCGCAACAGGTTGATGAAAAATTGGGACAGGAAAAATGCAAATGAACTACGACGAAAAAAAATTTAATCAATGCGATTAAAACTCTTGAGAGTTTTATTAACGACATGCCATTTGTTTTCAAATGCCGAAATGAGCAGTTTAACGAACTTGAAGCAGAGGCGTTATTATCTATAAGCAAATTAAAAGCAATGGCTGTTAAGGAATTTGGTTTGACAATTTAATTTTTGCGATAAAGCAACACATACAGCAATTCACAAGGTGTCGAGAATGATCAAAAATAAAGAGCCGGGAGAAATTTTATTTAGTGTAGACATCCCACAATCTGAAATTCAAAAAATACGCAAAATATCTGAAGAATATTTTCATGAACTTTATGAAAAAGGCTGGGATTGCGAAGATGGAAATGCCGACATATTGCCTTTAAATAAAGATTTTGATGATGTTCAAAATATATTTAAAGATTGCGCGAAAAGAGCTAGAGTGAATATTGAGAAAATATATCTTGTTTTTACCAACGGGATCGAATACCACAGGGATGAAAATGGCTGCGAAATATTTATGGTGTTGTATAACAACATCAATATGTTTTTCCAACAAAAAAAATATAAAAAAAATTATCATAAGCCGGGCGATGTATTTTGGTTTGATTCTAGTAAGTTGCACAGAGTAAAAGAATCACAAAGAAGAAAAAAAGAAGTTACACATTGCGTGTATGCTGGGGTTGCCGCAAAAATTATAAGTTACTAACTAATGGCGAAGAAATAAAACAACACACCAAAAAAATACACAATCCGCGTTAAAAATTTAGTATAATGATGGTTTACTTAGGGAGAAATAAAAATGGCTAATGCAAAAATATTAAACACAGTTGAGATGATGCAGGCATTATTAGATGGTAAAGAAATTACTATGTTTTCATCTAAAGGAAAATATGATGAAAATAATACACGGTTTAGGATTGTTGGAGATTCCATATCAGATCAATATGGAAATTGTAGAGTATTTTATTCAATGTCGTGTTTAGATTGGGTTATATATGAGGCGCCAAAGCAAAAATACACTTTAACGAACGCCATTGAGCACTTAGTAAAAGAATCTGGATCGATCAAGCGCATAACAGAAAAAGGCGAAAAACACTGGTATATGTCTGGCGAGGAAATTAAGTGTTATTTTATTTTTGCGCCGGGGCAATTTAGGATTCCATTTTCATGTTTTGATGAGGATGATTTAATTGCAGATAATTATAAACTTATCTATAGCTTTTAGGAAATAAAAATGACATTTTCTATTTTGAAACAAAAAATTGATTTATTGGATAACGGTGAAAAATTAACTCACCCAGAATGGGAAAGCAATGAGTATATTTTTGTAAATAACAAAGATGAACTTGTTACGCAGAATGGAGAAAAATTTTCATTTGATTTTTTAGATTCTGATGATTTTATTAACGATTTGTATGTTTTTAACGAGAAAAATAAATCATTAAAGGATGCGCTTGCGCATTTTGCATCAACAGGGCGTGGGTTTAGGCGATGTTTTGAAACAACAGATATAAAAACATGGGCTAAAACTACCACAGAAGGGCTGCAAGCGTCTCTTCGGTACACTGGAATTTCTGTATTATTTACAGAAGATGATCTATCCGCCAAAGATTACGAATTACTTTAAGGAAATAAAAATGCTAGAAAAAGCAATTGATGTGCATCGCGCTTTGCTAAACGTGCAAAACGATATTGGGGTGATTATGGGGTTTGTTCGCGGTGGGAGTGATTTTCTGACGCAGAAAGAACAAGAATACTTTAACAAAGTAAAAAAATCAGACTTAATAGAAGTACTTTGCCGCGGAATGAACACGCACGATCAAGCAAGCCGAGAACTGAAAGACTTTATTGATGTGCTAATGCACGGTGAGCCATTACAAATTTACGGGTGATGATCATGAAAAACTTAAAAATAGTAAAAGAATACGATCGTGGCGTAGAAGTTTACGTCGTAAAAAAACGGTTCTTGTGGATTTTTTGGGACTTTGCCGCAAAATTCCATGTTCGCGCATGCGCTGAAGAGTTTATTGCGCAGGTCGAAGCAAGTAAAACAAATGGTAGCTAACATGGAAATGCAAAAAACATTGGCGTTTTTACAGGCTGTTTTTTTAATCTCATTTGCCGCAGCTTTTGGGTATTTTATTGCAAAACAGTGGTTTCAAATATTGCAAATGTGTTGGGATATTGCAATCGAGAAGATAATCAAGCAATTTGTAAATAAAAAACAAAAAGCAAATTACAATGTTTTTCAGGACATTTACACCGATCGGAAACCAAAATGAGCGATAGAAATTTATTACTTAGTGAGGACAGTATTTTTAAGAAAAATGAAAACATTCGAGAAATACTTGGATATTTTGGGATAAGTGTAAGTAAGTTCTGTGAGTTTTTTACAATATTGCCATATAGGTTTTATGATTGCGCTTCTGGAGCAAAATTTGATCCGCATATTAACAACATTTTTGAAAAATTCCAGCACATTTATGCTGAATTTAAAAATGCAGGGATTGAAAATGGGCGGCATGCGTTGACAATGCTGATTGACGGAGCCACAGCGTTAGTGTTAATAAAGCATGGTAATGATTACAAAGAACATTTACAAAAACTTATAAACGATTATTTGCTTTTAGCATTCTGCGGCGGGAGCGAGGGATAATAAAATGGAAGAAATTTTTTTTGCAATTTGCGTTGTTTTATTTGCGCAAATTTTAATTGTGTTGTGGTTCCGAAGCGTTCTTTGGGAGCACACGGAAGAAATGAAAACTTTCCTAAAAAATTTGAACGAACAAAAAAACATTCTGATTAAAAGTGCAGTTTCAAACGTTGATGAGGTGAAAAATGATTGAGGTAAAATTTGCAAAATTACACGAAGATGCGCAGGTGCCAACATACGCCACCCACGGATCGGGATGTTTTGATTTTTACGCATGTACTTATGGGCTAAAAACATGCGCAGAATCCGTAACAATTGGCACAGGGATTGCAGTTGAAATTCCGGCAGGGCATGTGTTGTTAATTTTTAGCCGAAGCGGACATGGTTTTAAAAATGATGTTCGTTTGGCAAATTGTGTTGGTGTGATTGATTCGGATTATCGCGGAGAAATTATGGTAAAATTACGCAAAGATTCTATCGATATAAACACGTTAAACATCAACCACGGTGACAGAATTGCACAAGGCATGATGATTCCATTTCAAAAAGTGCAATTTGTCGAAGTGGAAAATTTAATCGATACGGAACGCGGTACGGGGGGTTTTGGCAGCACAGGGGCATGATCAATTGTTTTTTAATACAGGGTAAAATCATGGACGAAATTACATTTGACTTAGCACCAGAATTAAAACTCGCATGTCTCGAAGTTGCTAGCAACTTCGAGGGAAGTACGCAAGATCAAATTCTTTCGGCTGCTAAAATGTTTTACGAGTGGGTTTCAGAGCCGCTAAAATCCATTGAAGTCAAAAAGAACGTTTTTGAGATTGTGAAAAGCGAATGAAAACGGTATTGGTATGTTTGTTGGAAACAGTTGATCGCGTAAATTACCTTGTTCTTGATGGGGATTTTTCAGAATTCGACGGATGGACTGGGTTTCAATTTCCGGATAAATTGTTAAACGCGGTTGCAGATAGTAAAAGTGATTGGCTTGTAAAATTTCCCACAGAAGAAGTGAGAAATGGTGCGGAAGTCATCACTTGCGTGATACAATTAGATTGGGTTTGAATAAGCACATGGGAGCTTGCGGAAACGCTGGATCGGGGGTTCTCGGTCGGGTTGAAAAGCCTTAATCCTTTTTTAAAAATAAAAATTATGGTAAAACTAGAATATTTGATGGTAAAATTTGGGCACGAAATGCCGCGTTGTCAAGCAATTGCAAAATCAGGAAAGCAATGCGGTCAACCTGCTGTGCACGGAAAACAACACTGCTGGAACAAAGAGCATCACAATTTTTCGGCGGGCAAAACTGTTGCAAAAAAGCGCGTGCGGAAACAAAAACCGAAAGCGGTTGCAGAAGTGAAAAAAGAAGTTGTTAATACGCCCACAGTAAAAAAAATGCAGCAAAAAACGGAGCCAATTAAAAAAACCGTTGCCAAAAAACAGGCTAAAAAGCAAGATTATTCGGCAATTTTTACGCCAGATGTAAAACGAGAAATTTTAGTAATCTGGGATAAAATCATCCTAGATTTCTGGAAGGGTATGCAAATAAAGCATCAGATTAGTGTGTAAATTTAAATTAAAGGAAAAACATGCACGAAAATATTGAACCGTTATATGACGAACCAAAGCAACCAAAACTTTTTTTTAATGAAAAATACCCTTTTGTTGGAGAAACCATTGGCATGCGCATTGCTAGATTGCAATCTGAAATTGATAAATTAAAAAAGTAAAAGACCAATTAGCCGCACCAAACGGTTTAATTAGTGCCTGATATATTCAAAGAAACGTTTTTCTTCTTGCGAAACCAGCATTTCAATATCCATGCTAGTTTCGCAATCTGAAATTGTCCGTGCCAGCTCATACGCTTGATCGTAATTGTGCGCTTCTATAAATTTGTGGACATGCTCAATAATGCGTTCGTCAGTCATTGCAATGCCTTTTTTGCAAATATCCTTGTTCATGTTCAATAACTAATAATTCCATTTCCATGGATATTAAGTTATTTTTCATACGGCGCAAATATGAAATTGCCCCATCGTAATCGTTTTGCGCCATGAGGTTTTTTGCGCATTCTGAAAGTTCAATATCGGTCATTTTAAAATCACCTTTAAAAACAACAAAACAACTGAAATAAAACTCATTGCATTTACTATATGCAATATTTTTACGCTTCGTTTTAAGTTTGCATTTTCAATTCTCAAATCATAATTTTCCTGAGCAATTTCATCCGAAAACGTGTTAAGCCCAATTGTTGGTTCTTTGTAAATATTATGGCACAAAGAAGAGTTGCGCAAATTCGCACAGCTCATCATTGCCATTTCATTTCTCAATTTATTGTCAATTTGGCTTGTATTTAATGCTTCAATCATTTTTGTATAGTCCCAATTATAGATAGAATTATCACTCATATATCACCTTGTAAAATAAAGAACAACAGCACCAAAAATAAAACACACCCCAGAAACAACATAAACCATGGAATCCACATCGTAATTATCACTCATAACATCATTACGGATTCGCGAGAGAAATTCTTTAATTTTACGCATAGCATTCCCCTTTCAAAGATTTTGCCTGATCCAGCACCATTTTCCTATTATTCTCCCGTTCAGCTTGTCGCTTTTTAGCCACTGCAAACGATTTTAGCTTGCGTTCGTTTTCGAGCTTGGCTTTGTATTTTCCACCGTATTTTTCGTCCCATGCGTTCATTTTTCGCTTACGCTAAAAAAACAGGTTGATCGGAATGCAGCGGCATAGGTGACCCATGCGCAAATTCAATCGGCAAAAACATAGCGCGCCCTTTATCATCAAACCCAACAACGCGATACCGCACTGTTTTCATTTCAGACAAGTAAAATTCTTGGTTTATTTGCATGCTATTCTCCTTATTTATCACATTTGCTTGTAAGAACAGTATCAGCAAGTTCTTTACCCATTTGTTTGCAAAGTTGTTCGTGTTTTAAATATGAGCAAACTGTAAAAAAGACAATAAAAACAAAGCACATTAAAACAAAAGTGATGGCGTTTTTGACTAATTTCATTTTATTTCTCCTTTGTTTATGACTTCGCGTCTGCGTCGTCCATGTGTTAATAATAGTCCTTAATCTTTTACGCGTCAAGAATTATTTATCAATCGATGTTGTTTTAACATCGCAGGCTCATCACCGATTAGATCATCACGCCCAAGTCTGCGCAGGGCAGCAATCACGCTTGGACGGCTAGCGTATTGATCGGTGCCACGCAGACGTTTACAGAGCCCATACGCCGTTAAATGTCCTCCCGCATCCCGATTGTCGATAATTGTTTGCGCCGCGCTTATAGCGTGTTTTGATGTGTTGCCGTGTAGTTTTTTCATGTAATCCCTTTAAAATGTTATTAAAAAATCTTCTGCTACTAAAATCTCGAGCTTAAAAGATAACATGACCACGTGAGCTGTATTTTTCGCATAGAGTTTTTTTAAAATATTTACACGATGAAAATTTACCGTGCGCTCACTAATCCCAAGCCGATCCGATATTGCAAAAGTTTTTTCGCCAGCCGCGACAAAAAGCAAAACTTGCGATTCGCGCTCTGTCAATTCTTTCATTGTGTGTCGTTGATACGTTGCGTTTTTACAACGTAAAACTATTTGCTTTTTTAGATAATTTAATCTTTCATCGTTCATACCACACCCCCCCCACCCATTTAATTATAAATTAGCTTACTTACCAACAATTTCACTAATTGTTTGAATAATTTTTTAATTTATTAACGCCAAGCGTTAAATTTAGCTCCTTTTTCAAGACCGTTTGCTTGGGCTTGCGCTTTAAGCATATCTTCGTCAACTGTTGCGCCGTTGCTTTCGATAGCACTGTTAAGAACGGTTTCTTCTTCTTCCGTCAAATTGCTAATTGAATACGTATCTGCAATATGCGATGCATCGTCCCAGTCGCTCCATTTGCTATCGTTAATATTGTTGTTATCTTCGACTGCTAAAACTGCTTGTTTTAAGTTTGCGTATGTCATTTTAGTTCTCCTTGTTTTATCGTCAGCACAATTGCTGAATCGATGTATGTATCTTACTACTCAATCTTTACCGCGTCAAGTATTTATTTGATGCTGTTGCAAACGCACACAATAAAAACACAATAAAGAAAGAATAATTATAAAAATCAACGTGTTACGCCAATTTGCAAAAAATTTCTCGTTTAAAATGAAGAAAGAATCAAGAAACCTACAGCAGACAAGACATTCACTAAACTTATAACTAAACCATACGAGTGCAAAAATCACCGAGTTTATATTTTTGTGTTATGCGTTTGAGTTATAACACATGATTATCTGCTATCAGATTGCAAAAAGATATTGAGAATAGTTATAACGCGCAAATATCCGGTTACAAATACGCACGCGTTATATTAGTGCTATTGCTCTACGCTTTTCAAAAAATAACTGTGAATTTGTCGCACAAGGTAAACTAGTGTTGTTTGCCACCCACTTGCACACTCGTTGCGCAGCACGCGATCAATCAAATCAATAAGTTCTTTGCTCGTGCGAACATCATGCGGGTGGTCGATCCCATGCGTCATTAAATAACGCATCCACATTGATCCCTGTGGATTGTTTTTAAGCCATTCAACAAGTGTTATTTTGTCTGTTGTATTTAATTCTGTTTTTAGTTTGGCAAACAATTTTTGTGCGCTCATTTTATGTTATCCGGTTATTAAAATTAGCAGACAATTGCAAAAACGGATGTGTCTTTTGTTGGGCGTGTTTCTGTTGCTACAATTTCTTGCATTTTAATTTTTTTAATTGATTTGCGAATAATTGACGCACTTGATTTGTCGCTTGTAACAATCATAATCAAACCACTTGCTACTGTAATTTCTGCTTTAACTCCAAACAATTTTAATTTTGTCATGCTGTCAGCAAAACGAACTGCAAACATTTCTTTTGTATTTGTAATCATTTTGACTCTCCCGTTATTGTCAGCACGTTGTGCGCTGTCCATGTGTTACATCATAGCCCTGTTTGTTTTACTCGTCAAGCATTATTTATGATGTTGTATTCCCACACGTTGCAAAAATCCAGTTTATTTAACATGGCACCCAGCCCAAGCCAATTACCTCGAATTCAAGTGGATTAAAAATTCCAACAACAGAGTTATCATGATTTCTTTCCATAAATTCCCGCATCATTATGAATTTTATTCGTGTTGTGTGGGTAACTCATAATGATTATGCGTTTTTTGCATAATGTTTCGATGAATTGGCTTTTGTTGTGTTGGTTATTTGTAATTATTGCTTTGGCTGAATGCGGGATAAAATAAACAAAAGCATTTGCAATCAGGCACTTACATTCCAATGATGCGCAAAAACAACGCTATGCAAAAATAGCATTAGTAAATGGTCGAATCCTGCCGTATAGTGCTCTATATAGTCTTTTTACGTTGACACTACAAAAGACCGCTGAAAAAGCTGCGCTCAACCAGCCGCTATGGCTTCCGTTTTAATGTGTAAAATCATGTATACTTAAATTAGCTAGCTTAGCGATATTGCATAAACACGCTAATTTAGCTATAATATGTGCGGCTATCAATACGCCATACGCCTCTGCACTGTGTGTACGCGTTTGGTATCATTATGTTTTATTTGCATAATATAATTTAAAACGGAAATAATGCGCGAAATTAAAGATATGCTAACAGAATGGGCGGCTTATTTTGTTGACAATTACAAAGTAAATGGATACCCCAAGCAATCCGCATTTGTCAACGAGCGCGTGCAAGATAACAACAGATCGACGGAGAGCTATGTTGACCGTGATTTGCCCGCTGACGCAAAAGCGGTTGACGCTGAGATAGCGGCAATGTCACCGCCGCACCGCGCAATCATACGTGAGCATTACACAAAGCGAGGATCGATGCGGGAGCATGCTAAAAACTTAAAACTTAACGCAGCAACATACTGTACAGTGTTGCGTTTTATCCACGATCACCTTGCCCACAAATTAAATGCAAAAAATACTTGACGCAACAAAAATGTTTAATCATAATGTGGTTTAATTTAGTATTGTTGAGTTTTTTGCTGTAAAGAATTGATTTCTCCCGCTCGTAACAACGAGCTTTGCCCCACGCGTAAAAATGTGGGGCTTTTTTATTTGTATTTTACTAATGAGGCGTTGAATAATGTCTGAAATAATCACACCAAAAAAAAGGAAAGCCCCTAGAACCGCGTTTAAGCCTGGGCAATGTCCCAACCCGAGCGGCAGACCAAAACGATCCGCCGAGGAAATTGATTTAATTGCTGCTTGCAAAACAAAAGCCGCATCTGCATTAAATGTTATTTGCGAAATTATGCAAAACGGGCAACAAGAAAAAAACAAATTATTGGCAGCACAATATATTATTGATCGTGCATTTGGTAAAGCCACGCAAGCGGTTGATATGACACTTGGCGGAAAAATTACTGTAAATGTCAATACAATTAGTGATGAAGAATTAGCAAGTATTGCCGCAGGTGCTGAATAATTTTTACGCACTTTTAACACGTGACTATATCTAAGCAAGATGCTGCGCGCGAGTTACTGCGGCGCAGAAAAGCCAGAGAATCGTTGATTGGGTATGTAAATGCTATTGATATACCCGGCAAGCCAATTTCTGACGACGCGGACGAGTGGATATTTCGCCCTGTTGAAACAACGGTAGCAGATCATCACAGAGTGATCCTAGAGGCATGCCAGCGTACTATTGATAAGCCCTATGGTAGGCTGATGATATTTGCGCCGCCCGGATCGGCAAAATCAACGTATGGCAGTGTTGTTGTGCCAACGTGGTGCATGGGTAGAGAAACAGGGTATAAAATTATTCTTGCGTCGTATGGCTCTGACTTGGCGCGCAAGCATGGAAGACGTGCAAGACAAATTGTAAAGTCTGATAAATATCAATCAATTTTCGGCTGTGGAATATCTGCTGATAATGCGTCAGTCGAGCAATGGAGCATCACCAATGGCAGCGAGTATATGTCCTGCGGGATTATGTCCGGCATTACGGGGAATCGCGCTAATGGAATTATTATTGATGACCCCGTAAAAGGACGCGAAGAGGCTGAATCGGAAACAATTCGGTCGCGCACGATTGACGCGTATGAAGATGATTTAAAAACACGTCTGTTGCCCGGCGGTTGGATTATCTTAATACAAACCCGTTGGCATGTAAACGATCTGGCTGGTTGTATTTTGCCAGAAAATTGGAATGGGCAAAGCGGCATGATCAAATGCAGGGATGGGTTTGATTGGGAGGTTATTTGCCTATCCGCAAAATGCGATGATGTGAATGATCCGCTATGTCGTAATATTGGCGAATATATCTGGCCGGAGTGGTTCGACAAAAAACACTGGTCACAGTTTGAGGCTGACGAATCCTCTACCCCGCTAAAAAAACGCAGTTGGGCATCACTCTATCAGCAGCGTCCAACAGTGCAAGGTGGCAGTATTTTGCATGCGGATCAATTTAAGTTGTGGAAAAATGACCTGCCGCATTTTGATTACATCCTGCAAAGTTATGATACTGCTTTTACAGAAAAGACGCAAAATGACCCAACAGCATGTACTGTGTGGGGCGTATTTACGCACAACAAACAAAAGTGCGTGTTGTTACTGGATGTGTGGGCGGATCACTTGGAGTATACGCCACTGCGGCAGCGCGTGATTGATGACTGGCAAGCAAAGTACGGCGGCAATAAAAACGACGTGCAAAATACCCCTCGCAGAGTAGACGCTATTATCGTCGAAGAAAAAGGCAGCGGAATAAGCTTAATTCAGGATTTGCGCCGTGCAAAAGTGCCTGTTATATCGTATAATCCGGGGAAAGCAGACAAAATCAGCCGTGCCAATCAGATTGCGCCAATATTGGACGTAGAATGCGTTTATGTGCTCGAATCAGCCAAACAACCAACATTACCAATATCATGGGCTAGACCGTTTTTAAAGCAGTGCGAGCAATTCCCAAACGGCAAGAACGACGACATGATCGATACAATGACGCAAGCGTTAATATGGTTACGCGATAACAACATGCTGATGTTGCCGATTGCTGAAGATGACGAGGTTGAAGAAATAGATTACAATCAACGCAGGAATAACACAAATAGGAACCCGTATGATTGTTAAATGTATTGAAGAAAAGTCATTATGGGTATGTTTTGACGATGAACGTTATTCTGTTGGGCGAACGGAAGAGAGTGCTAAAAAGAATTATGCGGGCGGAATGTTTTTTAATATGTCCTGCCCTTTGCCTTATATTGCCGATTTAGATGATATTCCAAAATGCGAAACAATTGAGGAAATGTTGCAGATGTGCGACCAAAGAATTGCGATTAAAAAAATAATTGGCAAAGAAGTTTTTGAAAAAGCTAATACAAAGCAAGAGTTGAGAAAAATGAGAGAAGATTTAGAATTATTAAAGTGTCATCACAAACAGCGTGACGAAAAAAGTAAATTCTCATTTTTTAAAATATTTAGTAAATGATTTTTAACATATCTACTAAGCCGCCATGTACGGCTTTTTTTACGTCTAAATAAATTATACAAAATGACTATTCAAGATGAAACAGTAACGTCGAAAGATTTGCCAAAAAACCTTTTCCCTGAAGATATGGAATCTTTGGAAATTGTAGAAGATGAAGAAGACGGCGAAGGTCAAGAATTCTTGCAAAATTTAGCAGAAGTTATTGATACGGCGCAGCTTGATAAAATTGCTAATGAGTTGCTTGACTTAATCGAGAAAGACAAAAACGCGCGTGAGAAACGGGATAAGCAATATGCCGAGGGAATTAAGCGTACAGGGTTAGGAAATGAAGCACCGGGCGGCGCAGATTTTGAAGGAGCCAGTCGTGTAGTGCATCCGCTGCTCGTTGAAGGCTGTATTGATTTTTCAGCAAAAACAATGAACAACATTTTTCCACCTTCTGGCCCATGCAAGACGCAGATTATTGGAAAGGCAACTTATTACAAGATTGACAAAGCCGAACGAAAAAAAGAATACATGAATTGGCAGCTTACGAAGCAGATTCGTGAGTATCGCTCAGAGCTAGAGCAATGTTTAACGCAAGTTCCGCTTGGCGGCAGTCAGTACATTAAAATTTGGTTTGATTCTGGCTTAAACCGTGCGCGTACGGAATTCATCCCCATAGATGATATTTATTTGCCATTTAGTGTTTCGCACTTTTATTCATCCCATCGCGTAACGCATCGCCAGTTAATCAGCCGCAATACATTTAACGCACGAGTAAATAGCGGGTTATACGCAGAAACTGAAGTTTTTGATGCAAGCCAGATTCCTGATGTTTCAAAATCACAACAAGCCACCAACAAAATTGAAGGCAAAGAGGATTCGGCGTATAACGAGGATGGGCTGCGCACAATCTACGAAGTGCAAGTAGATTACGCGCTGGATGATGATGTAGATGGTGGCGATTTATTGCCGTATATCATTACAATCGATGAAGCCACGAAAACAGTATTGTCTATTTATCGCAATTGGGAAGAAAGCGACGAGCAACGATTAAAACTCGATTGGATCGTAGAGTTCGCGTTCATCCCGTGGCGTGGCGCGTATGGGATTGGATTGCCGCACATTATCGGGAGTATGTCTGGCGCACTAACTGGCGCATTGCGGTCGTTGATGGATTCGGCAATCATTGCCAATATGCCGGGCATGCTGAAGCTAAAAGGTGCACGTGTATCAGGGCAAAGCGATTCGGTAAGCCCGTGCGAGATCAAGGAGATCGAAGGCACGGCGAACATTGATGACATCCGTAAGCTAATGATGCCATTGCCGTTCCCCGGCCCATCGCAAGTGTTGTTCCAATTGTTGGACTGGCTGACAGGTCAAGCAAAAGGCGTGGTTGCCACGGCTGACGAAAAGATTGCGGACGCAACGAGCAATATGCCAGTTGGCACTACGTTAGCATTGATTGAGCAAGGCAGCACAACGTTCTCATCCATCCATGCGCGTATGCACGCCTCACAAGCAAAGGTGCTTGAGATTCTACATCGCATCAATGCGCAATATTTGGACGACGAAGAAACGATAGAAGAGCTTGGCGAGTTGATTGTACGCCGAGAAGATTTTACTGGCGCAATGGATGTTGTGCCTGTATCTGACCCTAATATTTTCTCATCGGCTCAACGATTTGCGCTGTATCAATCGACGCTTGAAATATTCAAGATGTTCCCGAATCAGTTTGACCAAGATGTTTTGGTGTCTGATGGAATACAGTTGCTTAACTACCCCAACAAAAAAGTATTAAAAGAAATTTACAAGCCTGAACGCTTGGAAGCAATCGAAGAAAACACAGCAGCTTCAGAAGGAAAGCCACTCAAAGCGTACGATGATCAGGATCATATTGATCATATGCTTAAGCACATGCACTATGCTTTATCACCGATATTCTGCGCAAATCCGATTATGGCTATGCCAGCGTTACCTGCGCTTATAAACCACTGCAAAGAGCATTTAGCAATGTTCTACATGCAGAATGCGCAAGCAGCAGAGGACGCGTTTAACGAGGCTATGAATCACCCTGCATTGCAGGGGTTAGACAGAAATGATCCTCAAGTTAAAATGCAGGCAGCAGCAATAGCAGATCAATCAATGGCGCAACAATTAGCCCCGATCATGCAGCAGTTAGAAATGGCACAGCAAGCGGCACAAAAATTCATGCCTCCACCTCCTAAAGACCCGCAAACAGAGGCATACATTCAAGTTGAGCAAGCAAAATTGCAAGCAAAAACACAATTTGACCAATCCAAACTGCAAGCTGAAATACAAAGCAAACAACAGAAGGATGCGCAAGATAATCAGCTTGCACAGCAAGAGCAACAATCGAGCCAACAAGCTGCTATAATGGCGCAAAGTGCCGAAAAAGACGCCACAGCAGCAGAGCAACAAACAAAGTTGTCGCAGATTGACAAAGAGAGCAATTTAGCTGTGATGATTGAGCAAATGCGGTTAGATGCAGAGCAACGCGCAGAAGCAAGCCGTTTGATGTTCGACAAATGGGAATTAGATCGTAAAGAGCAAAACGATTTATTGAAGCACATTTTAACCCTTGTTAACCAGACTGGTGACAAGAATCAACCTCTTGGAGATAGTTATGAAAGACAGCAAATTGAATCAGCACAAACAAATGGCAATGGGGCAGAAAGTAACGGGGATGAAAGCGGGCGGAGCAGTTAAAAATCCAGTCGTGCAAGCCAAGAAAGAAAACGGAATTCCAAAATATAAAGCTGGCGGCGCAATCAAAGGCAAAAAGTGTTAAAATAATTTTCTCAATAACCAAGAAAGGAAAGCATTCGTATGAATGCTGAAAATCATAATCGCACCCCGCTTGGATCAAATGTATTAATCGAAGTAATAAATAAAGATGTAGACGTTGTTTTGGCATTAGGCACTGTTGCATATCGTAATCGGCAAACATTAGAATTGTTTCCTGAAGGTGCGTGGGTAAAAGTTGGCGATAAGGTTTCAATAAAAAAATTTTATAAGCCAGATGGGTTACAATATTTGTGCGCGCAAGATGTTGAAATTGATTGCAAAATTAACTCATGAATAAAGCAAAACGTGATTATTGCAATAAAGGGATTCATAAAGGGTGGAGATTATTAACCCCACGTTTTAAAATTGTTGAAAAAGATCAGAGTTTTAACAACTACCGTGAAGTGATTGGATATAATTGTTCACTATGCGGAGTTAAGCTAGATGCTAGTCAATGTTCTTTTTCTAAGCATTGTATTAAACGTGGAATTATGGAGCCTATAGCAATAAATAGTAAATTTGGCGCAAGTAAAAAAGCATTTGCATTTTTTTGGAATAATTTAAATAAAAGGCATGCTCTTATTTTATTTTATACTCACATGAAACAAAATGTTAAATTTAATCGGGAGAAATTTAACACTTCTTGCAAAGTGTTTGGCTGCAAATTATGATTGAAAAACTCCTAAACGAATTGCTTGCACGCAAACAAAAATACTCTGACGAAATACTTTCTCAGCCTCCTGCAACAATGGAAGCGTTAAAGTATCGCGTCGGACGCTATCACGAGTGCATTGAATTGATTGATATGGTTGAGAAAATTGCGCGCGGGGATGAGGACGAATGAAATTAGAAATACAACAACTATCTTGCGCCCTTCCAACGAGTAAGTTCTTGAAAATTAAACGGGTTGCCAATGCCTCTTGGAGAATTCGAGTAAATACAGATTTTACATGGAAGATTTACTTATTAAGATCGGCGATGCACAGAAAATTTATTAAGTATGGGAAATATATATTATTGAGTGTTGACCCAAGACCATACATTCACCCAAACGTTCCAGTACCAAAAGGAAAATATTTTATATGCGCACCAAAGTTTTGTTTTCATAATGTCGCCCCAACCAAGCAATATATTTATACAATTCAATCAAAAATAATTAACAAAGTTTTACGTAGGTTTTGCCCTTATAATCCAATTACTATGAATGGCTCGTGGGGATGAGGATGAGTGAATCTATGAAATCAGCGCGAATGCTTGTGGATTTTTTCATTGCAAAAGAATTGCCTGATGCAACGTTATGTCGTATTGACGAATGGCTTGCAATGAGTGATGATCATCGAAAAAAACAATGGAAGAAATTTTGGCATTCTATTTCTGGGAAAGTGAGAAATTATAATGGGTGCGTATCTAAATTTTTAGAAGATAACCCATACGTGCCGGAAGAAGGATTAGACGAAAAGTCAAAACAATTTATGGTATGCAATATGGGTACTTATGTTGCATTTGAATTCTGGCTTAAATATGAAGTAGAAACGTTTTTAGAAAGAATGGGGATAAATTATGGCAAAGTTTAAAATCACATACAAAAGCGGCGTAGTTGAAGAATTTGAGCAATCAGACTGTTCAACGATTGAGCAATTGGTTAATGTCAAGTTTGGTAGTGCTGATTACAAAAGCAATGGTGTTGAGGTTGAGTTAATCAATGAAACTCAATTGCCTGTAGAATCTGATGCAGAGAAAGAAGAAGCATCCGCAAGTGATGAAGAAGTGAAAAAAGTTATTGAGGCGCACGAATATATTTCTGAAAATTCAGAAGAAAATAAATAACAAACAAAGTTTTACAGCCAGCCACCTTCGGGTGGCTTTTTTTATGCCCATTTTGGGCTTTTTTTATATAGGAGACGTATGTCTACTGAATTGATCCTGCCTAGCGCAGAAAACAAAGACGAATTTAACGCAGCAATTGGCGTAACTGCTAAAGAGGTTGCTGAACAGGAAAGCCTTGAATGGTATTTCCCAGAGATTGAACCGGGGCGTACGCCATTTGGGGCTCGGGTGATTGTTCAATTGCGGCGAACTAAACGGAAGTCAAAGGGTGGGATTATCTTGGCTTCTGAAACAAAAGAAACAGACAAATGGAATGACCAGGTTGCCAAGGTTGTCG
>Ga0213919_1000071_pt1 | contig 56416 bp, 60 predicted proteins | sample McNCre317MG_FD_161056 | JGI IMG/M metagenome (GOLD analysis project Ga0213919, IMG submission 161056) | Freshwater microbial communities from McNutts Creek, Athens, Georgia, United States - 3-17 MG | ecosystem: Environmental > Aquatic > Freshwater > Creek | place: USA: Georgia | collected...
CTCCGCTAGAAACTGCTCCAGAAGAAGTAACCGAAGTAGCAGAAACGCTAGCCAGCGTTGAATTTCCGTTTACAGAAAGAGTACCAGAAACAGTCTCGTTGCCGGTCAGAGCTAGCGTAGAAGCAGTAATGTTAGTATTTCCTGATCCTGCATTAACAACAAAATTAGTGTTATTTGTCGATATGTCGAAATCAAGTGTTGGATTTCCAGATGAATTAGTATGGAAAATACCTGCTGAAGTTAAAGGAAATGCGCTGATGTTTGCTTCACCAGTTATCGGACTGTTAATTAAAATGTTTTTTGTGTTATCAGCCCCGACCGCCCCAATATTAATTGAGGCTGGAAGCGTACCTATTTCATCAGTTGCCGTAAGATAAGTTTGATTGACTATATCTGGGGAAACGCCTGCCATAGAGGACAAAAGTTGTCCCCCAATAGCTCCGCGGTAGGTCGAATTATCTGTAAAAAGATAAAAAGTGTTTGGATCAAGATTTGGTAACAATGAATTGTATTGCTCAGTCGTTATCTCTTGATAAGCTAAAAATTGAGTATTTTTCATGTTACAGCTCCTATGTAGCCAAATAAATAAATGATGGAGTCCCGATGTTGACTGAATCAAGTCCATCCAATTGGGAAACAATCACACCAGTCATTCCAATTTGATTGATTGCGGCTGACAAAATATTTGCACCATTCGCAGCTGGTAAAGTAACACTGCGGTACGAATATCCTGCCGTATTCCTTAGAACTAATAAGAAAGTAGTACTTTCGGTAAAGTTTGAACTATCCGCCATGTCAAGATTAATTAACCTTAAAATGCTTTGAGTGCCAGTTGGGAAAAACTCATTTTCAGAAGAATCAGCTGTCATTAACTTAACGTCTTGCAAAACCATCGGCGTGGGCACTGTAAGAGAAGTAATTTCTGTTTCAAGTTCGATTTCATAGCCTGCAACACCAGTTTTTGAAAGGGGAACTGTCAATGATGCAAAATCAACAGGAGGTGTAAAAGTCATGTAATAATGACCAGGGAAATTCTGCGTATGGGAAGCACTTAAAGAAGTAAAATTAGTCACATTAGTGAAAGTTATCGCCAATGGCACGGACATTCTGTCTGTCCAATCCGTGAAAATTACATTGTAAATGTCTGTTGCGGTGTCTTGCGCGGTGAATACGGCGTATAGATTACCTGTTGAAGTAGGAGGTGTGGAAGCTGAATCGATATTTAATCCGTTCACAAAGAAATAGATTTCCCCATTAATTCTATAAACTTCCATCACGTCACCAGCTGTAGGAGTAACTCCTGCAATTGTAGTTGCTGTGCCCGCAATAACTTTTTGGTAAATCGCATTACTTCCGTCGTAAGTTGCGGAAAGCTGGAAGTTCGGAGTGCCTGCTGCGTTAGTGGTTTTAAATCCAATAGTGAAACGATTAGTTGTAGCTGTTGGAATGGCAACGATTGTTCCCGAAACGATACAATCTGCTGCGCATGCTACATTTGATGCAGCAAACGCAGATGTTCCGGAGGAAGCTAAGGAATAACGGGCGAAAGTTTGAGAGTTTGAAGCAGTTAGACCATTTGATGTATCCGACAAAGGAGTCAAATTACCAAATGTTCCATCTACCTTACTGTATTTATAATTTACTGTTCCGTCAGTAAAAGGATTTGTATAGGTCAAAATTGCACAATAGGGAATCGAACTTGAAGAAATAAATAATCCATCTCCAGTTTGAGGCAAAAGATTATTGTAAGGATTGAAGAAAGGTGGGTTAGCAGTGCCATCTTCGGATTCCTCAATGACTCCAGTAACTTCCCAACCTCCAGTAATTTCTAGTTGAGTTGAAATTGTAGCTCCATCAAGAATTCTTAAACGAAGCCATTTCTCTTTCGGGACGTTTGCACCAATGTTCGTAGCTACCCAATCAGTAGGAGGTGTAAATGTAATTGTTGAAAGTCCAGATACAGTATAAAAATCAGGTGAATATGTCGCACTGGTTAAAGTTGAATAACCCGTTGCAGTTGAATATTCCGCTACAAAAATAATGTCAGTTCCTGCAATCGGCGTTGAAACATTAAATGTGAAACCAGTAATTGTTTCACGCACTGCATAATACATATATGGGATACTAGTCGCAGTAATCGGACCTGGACCTGGACCAGCTGGTGGATCGTATGGCGCTACAGCAATAGAATTGTTGAACGAGTCTTGAAGTTCAGTCCAAACCACAGTTTCTGGAATGGAGGAAAATGTTGCGGATTGAACAGCATAATTAATTTGATGAGTTTTGGTGTAATACTTCATCGCTGAAGGTTCAAGATGCGCGACAGAACCAATAATCACACCATCAGATTTTGCACCGAAATTTGTACCGATAGTTTGTGGAATAGGAAGAGTTATATCCATGGAAAAACCTTATTTTTATTGTTATTAAACACATTATAATAGAATAAGGGTTCTTCCGAAATGTCTAAGATTGAGCTAAGGTGTGCGGAAAACGCGCGCAATCCATCCCATAAGAAATATTGATTGATTGGGTTTCGATTTTACAAGCTGATGAAAGAAGTTTATGGTCTCAGCTCGGAGTGCCCAGAGTAAACCCTCATGATTTTTTATGGCTTTTATAGCTTCAAAAGTTTGTTCTCCAATTTCACCGTCTACAACAATTTGATGTCCGCATGCAATAATGGCTCTTTGAAGAATAATGCCAGCCTGTTTTTCACCCATCATGACGCAATTATCGAAAGTTTTAATGGCTATTACTCGATTTGGAATTTCCCCATATCTGCCTACGTCCCAATAATTCTTTTTGTAGATATTTTTAGCCTCATTGAGAGAAAGTTTTTTAACATCTACTCCTGGATTAAAATTAGATGCAATTCCATAATTTGTTTCCCCCCCCGCGTCTAAATCAGAGTTTGAATACCCCCCCTCGTTTTTAAGAACATATTTGAACGCTTCGTCGAAAGAGGGGTATGTTTCAGATTTATATGAGCTCTGAATATGGATCGAGCTATAGGCGATTAAAATAATTATCCCTAGTACCAAAAATGTTTTAAAAGAATTCTTAGTTCCAGAAAGAAAATGGATCATTCGGATCAATGGTTGTTTTTTGGGGCTCATTTTCATTTTCCTTTTCTGACGTCTCGTTTTTAACAAGTTTTCTTAATGCCTGAACATTTTTTGCAGTTGGAAGGTAAGACTCAAGTGTTGGGTTTTTAACTAATTCCTTTAATCCTCCTGGTTTTAAAACAGTTTCTTCAGAAATCATTGTCTTGAGTATACTTTTAGCGAAGTTAATTAACGTTTTCTTTGGCATTCCCCCCAACGCAATAATAGCTGGAGCAGAGGCCACATTATCAATGGTATTCAAAGTATCTGAAGTCGGAGCCGTAAAAGATGTATTTGCAGTTCGATGAGCATTCTTGTTATGAAGTAATGCTTCTCGATAATCTTCTAGAGAACCTTTTGCATCCGGATTTGCTTTCTTCCAAAAATGCTCTAAAACTGGCATTGAAGTATTTTTATCCAAGTTGCCTACAGCATTAAAAAAACGTGAAGCATTGAACTTGTCTCCTGCGCTATGACCCATAGAATACATAAGTTCATTAATATATTCCTTGAAGTTTTCACCCCCTGCAAACTTATTTATAGCAGGCGTATCAGCTTTCTTGGCATCCTTCTCAACTATTCGTTTTTTAGGCTTACCAGTTTCAGGATCAATCTTCTGATCTAACAACTCATTTTCCAAGAACTTTACACGCTTAGTTGGGGAAGTTGGTGGTTCGGAAACTTTTTGATATTGATCCCAATTGTTACGTGAAGTTTCATTAAAAAACTTAGTATAGTCTTCGTTTGTTTTAACCCATTTAGCTAAGTCTTCCTGAAGATTTAACCTTTCCATGTTTGTTTTAAAATCTGAATTAACAGCATCGCGAATTAACCCTAATTGATTTTTATTAAGAACTTTTGTTGAAGAATCAGGATGGTTTTTCTTTTGTAAAACTTTATATTTTTCATCCCAAGTATTAAAATCAATAGGTTTTGATAAATCATTTTTTAATTTCAGGAATGAAGAATCATCAACACCTCTAGCAATTTCCTGAAATGCTTTATGAGTATTCTTCATATTAAAAGCTTTGGGATCTGTAACACCTTCCGCTCCTTTTTTTGCATCGTATCCAAACATTTCTAGAAGTTGAGATTTATCGTTTGGGTATTTTGCTGATAACTCCGTAAATTGTTTAAAATTATTTGGATTGGTTTGTTCCAGGTTTTTTAGAAACCCTTCTGCATTATCGATTGTACCTAAATCAGTTTTAAGCTTTTCACGTATTGGATTCCTAACTTTTTGTTGCTCACTGTGAAAAGCATCTCGAAAGTCTTTTATTTCATTAAGCATTTTATCTGTGGCTGATTCAATATTTGGATTTCCTCTAGTTCTTCCAGCTATTGATTCACCAATATTTTCAAGGAATTTATCTGCATTAAGTCTTGCAGCAGTACCTTCATTTGTTTGTCCCAAAGCAGTTATGAGTTGTTTTAGTCTTGCTGCTCCTACCGATTCATCTTTGAGAACTGACCCAAGATCAGGGTTTAAATCAAGCTTTTCGAAGAGCTTAACCTTTTCTGGATCCACATGTTTATTGATATATTTTTTTGTTCCACCATTAATGCTTCTTTGTGCGGCGCTTGTTGCCAAAGGAGTTAAAGAAGTAGCTAACCGTCCTAACATTGATTCTTGGTCAAAGTTTTCTGAAGCTAATTTAGAGCCTATATGTGCAGGCAAATACTTTAACAATGTTTCACGTAATAATTTAGTATCTTTAGTAGGAATTTTGCTCATCTCTGCGACAAAATCAAATAAGCCCTTACCGTATTTATTGGTAATTTTACTGCTTAAAAGATTCTGAACTTTTTCTACTGGAAGGTTGTATTTGTTAATTATTCCCGCGATTTTAGGGGATTTTGAAGCAGCCTTTCCAGCAGCCAGAGGAGCAACAAATGAAGCGAATTCATTAGTAAAATTTTTGAGATTTTTTTCCTCTTCCGAAAGATTTTTATCTGCATATTCTTCATTGGTCAACCAATCTATACCCTTTTCAGCCATATCTTCAAAAGGTCGAGCTGATTTACCTTTACCATAAGCGGTATATCCATAAATATTTCCTAACATATCTACAAGGGATAAAACGCTATCCAAAATACTTGCTGCGCCCAAAGCACCGCCTTTTAAGGCTGCAGGTAATCTTTTATCTGGTTTTCCTATTCTACTAGTGTCGTAGTCATATTCTCCTGCAGATTGCTGAATATCCTTCCCTAAATTTGCAGCTAATTTAGCCAAATACCCGTAATAGCTCATCTGTTTACTCCTACCGCATTATCTAAAAATTCTTTTCGTTTTTTTGGATCACTTATTTGACGAGCTGCTCTTAAGACTTCTTCAGATTTTTGATACGCTGCTTTCTCGTTCAGTCCTTGATCAAGCAATATTTGAAAAACAGTTCCCTGAGTTAAGATCCATTTATTAGTTTCTTCCAATTGATTTACTTCTGCTTTGTTGATTGAAGGGTTAAATAGAAATGAGAATGTTGGCTCATTGATATATTTTCCCCCTTTAGGTAGCTGCCCAGCTATGGCTTTTTTATCCCGGATATGAGTGTTAGGATTAGTCATTCTTTTGATTAATTCTTGCTCTTCCTTCGCTTTGGTATAATCCTGAATAAGTTTATTAATTTTATGTCTTTCTATTGCATTCGGCTGCATACCTTCCGATGCCATCTTCTGTCTACCTATATCTTCCATTGCGCCATGGTGACGAATGTTTTCTTCTAGCCCTTGAGATTTAAGCATAAAATCTTGACCATGACTTTGATCAAGAATGTCTAATTCCCTTGATTTAAGTGAATTCTGCTCTTTGTATTGTTCAACACTCATAATTGTGTTGATCATTTTTTGCTTCAATTCTTCTCGAGAGACTTCTTGAAGCATTTTATTTTTTCGCAAAGAATCTTGAGCTGCTACACCAGCATTATGGGATGCGCCCATGCGAGACAAAACGGATTGGTCATAATTTCCTCTGCCGGCTAAGGATCCATAAGCTCCCGAATCATATGCATTCTGAAGTTCTTCATCAGATGGATCTGAAAAAGGAATTTGTTGAGATGATGGATTAGCTGATTCATACCCTTGAGGAGATTGATTTGCAGCCATAAAATTCTGCATTATTTGATTTAAGAAATTTTGAGCTAAAGCACTACCTTGCATTATTTGCTTCCTCCGAAGATATTTTTTGCTAAATCAACAGCTGGTCCAACCCAATCCACTGGGTTGACACGTTGTTGCTGAGCCTGCTGAGGCATCCGATTTATATCCCTAACGTCTTGCCCCATTGAATTAAGTGGTTTTGGTGTCGGCAAAGGTGCGGCACTATATGGCAGATTGGGAATTGGAGCTCCTTGCAATTGACCAAAGAGATCAGCTGGTCTTCTTCTGTTCGCTTCTTCCATTGCACGTTTTTGTTGTAATCGTGCATTAAGTTTATTTTGTGCATCTTGAGTCTGTGCTTGTCCAAGCGTTCTTCGAGTATCTAAGGCACCAAGATGCTTTGATTCCTGCATGTCGTTAAACGCTTGCATATTAGCCGCAGCGGATGCCCGAGCAATGTTGGAAACCGAAGCAAGTTTACCCATTTGGTCAGCCCCAGTTAAGTTACGCTGACGCTCTTCCGAAAGAAGTTTTGCACCTAGATTCCTCTCTTCCGTTTCACGCATTCTTTCTTCACGCATTAGCCTATCGTCAAGATCTCTTCTCATTTTACGTTCCTGATTCTCGAACTGTTTCTGTTTTTCACGTCGCAGAGAGTTGAACCAATTAAATCCACCAAACTGATTTCTCAGGTTGTTTTCAAAACTCTCTCTTCTTTCTTGAGCTTCCTCTTCGAATCTTTCAAGAGCCTGTCGTCGAAAAACATCGTTAAGCGCTCGAGTATTTTGAGATGAATACGCATTAATATCTTCAGGGGAAATAGGTCTTACACCCTCCCTTAAATAAGGGTCGGACTTTCCTAAAATACTATCTTCATTCATTAACTCTTGATATGTTTTTCCTATAGACGCATCGCGTTGATGTGATCGGTCCATGAATCTTTGAAGTTTTGCAGGATCGTTTAAATTATATCTAGCCTTCAAAAAATCAACAATTTGTTCTTCAGCTAAAAGTTTATTTGGATCGTCTGCCGCAAACATTTGTTCAATTGGGAAGTCCTCTTCATGATGATTTATAAGATTTAACATCATTTTGATTGCTTGTTCCCTCGCCGCAGCTTCAGTATCAACTCCCGCAGGGATAGATTGGACATTGTGCCGTACATATTCTGGTGCAATGTCATTCAGTAATTGACCTTGAACGTCATCATCGGCTTTGCGTAATTCAGTTCTCACAGCTCGCATTGCAGGAGCGTTTTTCTGGTAAAGTCTTTGTGTATAGGGATTAGTTTCGTTTAACCTTTCTTCCCTTTTCATATTAGCCAAAGCTCTTGCTGCAGCATCGCGTTCGCTACTACGCATAGTTCGGTATGCTGTTGAAGCAGTTTCAACATCTGGGTCATATCCCGAGCCTCTTTGTGCTTGAGCTGCTCTCAAGTTTTCTTGAGTTAAATCAGAAAAATCAGAAGGTTCATCACCCGGACCTCGTTCAGTTTGTGTGGATATAGATTCTGGTGCAGGAGGTGAAGCTTGAGGTGCTCTCACATTTTCCTGATTCATGTCTGATATATCATATCGTTCGACATCTGGAATTCCTTCTTCACGAGGCTCTGGAGAAGTTTGAATACCTCTAATCGCCTCTTCATATGGGGCACGTCTTTCGCTATTTCCGAGAGCGTTTTCAGATGGTCTGTATCCCCTTGTAAAAGATTTTTGAAAATATTCACGTGCTTTAGATGGATCTTCAGCAATCCCTTCTCGACCTAATTGGAGGATTCTCCCTATAGTAAATGGAGCATGACGACTTCCTAACGAATCAGCTAAATTTAAAAGTTCAAACCCTTTCTCAGGAGATTTGATTTTCCCATTTAATCCATAAAAATAGTCTCTTCCCAAATTATATATTTCATTAGGTTGTAGGTTTCTCAAGTCATCTTCAACTTCTTGCGCGCGTAAAGTACCTTGTGCGGTCGTAGCTGGTGGTGCTGCTTGAGCTTGCTCCGTTCTAGCTGGTGAAGAAGCTCTAGTTGCATCAGTTATTCTCCTTAAATCTTGTTCAGCTGAACTCGCTTCACGTGCATTTTGGACTGCCGTGGTTGTGGCCTCCTGTCTATTTTGTCTTCTTGCTTGATCTTCAATTGATCTGGCAGCAGCTGTGCTTTGTCGGTCAATCATTTGATTCGCCGAATGCTCTAAAGCTGCTTTTCGATTCTCATCCACATGAGCTTTAGCTTCACGACTTACCTCTTGAAGTAAAGATTGAACTGCTTGAGGATTGGATAAGTCGACTTGTGCTGTAGGAGGTGTTTGTTGCACAGCAGCAGAAGATGCTCCCCTTGCTGTTTGAGCTGACTGAGGGTTTGAAGTATCACCTCTTCGACTTCCTACCATATCTTCAAATGTAACATTACTCTTCTTCATTCCTTTTGCTCGAGCGGGTTGAGCAGGTTCAGTTTGAGTTTGGATTGACTCAGAAGGTTTTGCTTCTAATGCTGATGTTTTTACTAAATCTTTGAATTTTTCATTAGCTAATTTGAGAAATTCTTTTCTTTCGTTAACCCTCTTTCGGTTAGCTTCTAATGAAGTGTCAGCAAAATGAGATAGCAATGTGCCTTTATAACCATATTTATCTTTTGGTGAATTAATAAATTCCTCTAAATAATTTAAATCTTGTGAATTTAATTCAGAGGGATTACTAATAAGCTTTCTAAGAGATGCATCATATTTTGGTTGTAACCACATCGATGGAGGTAAAGTCTCCATCACATGGATAAGTGGAATTACCCTTTCTAAGTAACCTAAAAGTTCATTGTTTTTCATCTATACCCCCACTGCTTTTAGGTTAATTTTAATATAATGAGAGAGTTCTTTAGTTGGCTTTGGAATTCTTTTAGTATTCATATCCTTATACTTTCGAATCTTTTTAACGAATTCGTCCAGAATTTTAGTACCCTTTTCGAGGTTTCCATTCCCTATAACAGTTACATGCTCAGGAGAAATCTTGAATTCTCCCGCTGAAAGAGCGCAAGCAACCATTGGCTTTTTATCTTTCTTCAAAGTTTTTGATGGTAACTTTTCAAGGAACTCCTCTAAGCGTTTAGCACCATTCTCTGAACAACCATCGCCAATTTGTGAAACCGTAGAGGCGTCGATAATGTATGAACCGTGAGGGACATCCACATAAATATTGTCTTCTTGTCCCCCCTCATATCCATCTATATATTGAGACTTTTTTAACGGTGCTAAGTGTCTAACTTTTCCACCTTCCTTAAATGCATTAAGTGGTCGAGCAAAGTTAATCCTTCTTGAATTCTCACTTTTTTCTAGTTCAGGATTCATTGGATTATAGCCACTAGTTGGATGAAATCTGTTCATGAAATGGTCATAAAGCGTCTTATTATAAAGACGATTCTCAAGAGCATCTTCGCGTAATTTTTGTTGGTATTTCCTCTGATTTTTACGTTCAGATTTCATCTCTTTGATTGCTTTTTTTCTATCATCGGTCTTTCCACCAAGTCCAAAAATATCCAGTCCAGTAGTAATAATGTCAGCAATTAGATCTTGCGTGCTTCCTTTTCCAAATTCTAAGATGGAACTTGATGTGCCTTTGTTATCAAGACCTCGTTTCTCCATAGCTGGTTTTTTTATGAAATGATCATGTGCTTTAGTAATGCCCATCCCTAATGCGTCCATTAATGCCCTGGAATAGTCTGTCTCCTCATCCCCATATTCATCTTCATCATATTCGTAGCCATCGGAATGTATTCTTGGTTGCGATGATTCATTACCTCCTCCAAACATTGCCGAGCCTAATGCTTCCGCGCCTCCTCCAATTGCTGCGCCTAATGAGGTACCTACAACAGGGATAAATGAACCGACTATTCCTCCGATTAATGGTCCCCAAAAAGCAAATTGAGGAAAACCAGTTTCCTTATTAACTTCATGATATTCTTCTGGAACGTTGTCCCAAAAAAATTCGAACAAAGTTTTAGGCATTAATACTATCTGGTTGTCTGATCCCTCCCCCATTTCTGCTAATGCAGCTGCCTCAGGTGCTTCTACGGCTTCAGGAATATCTATTTCCTGTTCAGGAGGTAAGAACTTTGACTTAATGTCAGAAGATTTTTTTTGGATATTTTTTTTATCAGATGAACTGCCCCCTACAAAATTATGAATAGCTCCAGCAACCTGATTTTTAATTTCAGGATTAGAAAAAATGATATCGTTCAGCTCATGAAACTCTGGAATATTCCATGGGTTATTTCGTGAGACACCGGAAGGTTGAATGCTAGAAAGCTCCTCGACCTCCTTTGTGTTCATGTGAGCAAATATATCATTATCGCTTGGCTCTTGACCCAATCTTTCCTCTTCCAGAGGTAAACCATTCTCTTCGGGGTTCATTTTTTCCTCCTATACAGCAGAGCGTCTGTTGAAATAATTACGTGTATTGTTCATAGCATTATTGTAATACTGTGGATTCACAGACCCAAAACCATTTGCCATAGCTTGAAATGGCGACTGCCCACCCATATAATTTTGCATGGTGTTAAAGCCGCCTTGTGCCCCTAAACGGGCATATGGATTTGACAATTGATTAATCCCACCTTGGGTTCCAGCCATCAAAGCTTGGGCGGGTGACGCATTGTTTCCATATGCTTGCATGCCTTGACCAACCGCTGCACCCATTGGTGTATTTCCGTAATTATTGTTAATAAAGTTACCAGCTGACGATGCAACGTTTCTGCCTGCGCCTTGCATAGGAGCATTATTATTAGATATGTTTCCGCTTACATGTCGCATTAAATTTCCTATCGCGTCCGCACCCATATTAGATAGAGATGAAGCGGCATTACCTGCCAGCCCCGACATAGCAGCTCCAATTTCTGGTGCGCCCAAAGCCGTACCTAATCCCATTGCTGCATCCGATGCCATTCCTCCTATCATAGGAGAAAGTGAATGAATTCCGTGCTGTACTTGATTTGCTGCCGCATTAATGGCTGGTGAAAGATATGGTTTCACTCCGCCGGCTAAAGCAGAAATACCATGATTCATTAAAGAGGAAGGATCGAGACCACCATTTTGTAGTTGGGATGCCCCCATTTGTCCTACTGAATTTACTGCATTTCCTACCGCGCCTCCAATTCCAGCACCCAAATCTCCCATACCAATCGAATTACCCAACTTGCCTATACCTTCTGAAATCGCGTTGCCAGCCATCGGCGCAAGTTTTGAAATTAATCCTCCAGCGGCAGGTGCAAGCGCACTACCTATCGACGAAACCGCCTTAGTAACCGGACTAAAAAGGTTACCGATCGACCCTAATAAATTTCCTAGGAAATACTCGCGTTTACCAGTATGAGGATTGACTGAGGGCTTTCCTTTATTAAGCATCATGTCAAAAAAATCTGCTAACTCTCTTGGCAAGACTGCTGCCTTAGAATCTCCAAATCGACCGCTATCTTCAATAAATTGAGCGATTCCTTCTTTTGAAGGTGATTCATGCGGTAATTGAGAAATTTTTTCCATAATTTCGGGTTGCATTAGCATCTGAAGTAAAGGAAGAAATGACGGTAGCCCTGTCGCCTCGTCTTTGTGTTCTCCATTTTGGAGAAAGTTAAGATCTTCAATTTCTTTGGGGGAAAAATGAGCAATGATAGTTTCATCATTGTCATCAAAATCATGAGAATTTGACATGTAAAACCTATTTATTTTTATTATTAGTTAGTGTTATTTTACATGTTTTTCGAAAGGGGGGCTACAAAAACCCCCTTGTATTAATAGTAAGTACTTTGGGCAAAACTTGTCATATCAGAATCTGCCTGTATTTGCATACGCATACCGAATTGGTTAGCCTCGGAGTTAAATCCTTTTTCAGTAGTTTTCATTGAATGAGCAATGACCGGTGCGTGGATTCTATTTTCATATTCGCGTTGCGCGTCAGCGTCTTTTTCCATTAAGACTAAACCATTTCTCTTGATTAACTCATCGTCAGTATCAAATTCATACATTTGTGACAAACCACGAGATGGTGATCGATTATCTTGAAAACGCATTTTCGTATCGTCACTAACCGTCGGTAATTCTTTATGGCGGCATTTGTGAACGTAGGACCATCCATTATCCTTGTGCCGCTCAATATTTTCATACATCACAGCTTGCCGCGATTCATTCCAATATTCGACATCCCCGTATTCCATATTGTCCGGTTTATACTTCATATCAATGGGAGATTCCCAAAATTGGCTTGGTCGATGCTCGAAAGCTCCGATTCGTGATGAGTTTTTAGCTCTTAAATCTCTTTTAGCTGTAGATTTTAGATATCTTTCAATATCTTCTTGCGGAATATCATACATATTTTATCTTTCTATTATTATATTTTATAGATATTTGGACTTTCGTAGTTTTGCTTCTTTGCATTCAAAAATCTTTTGCGAATAAACTCTTTGTGTTTGTCGTTCAACGCATGGTTCATGAAACCTTCGAAAGTTTTTTGCTCTTCAGCAGACATGGTTAAGTTTTTTTGCTTGTGCCGCGATTGATAATTGTTTACTGGAGCCGAAAAACTATTTCTTCTTGTGTTATGTTCCATGGGCGAATCGCCTCCTTCTATTTCGGAATTGATCATATTTTCTAAATCTTCAAAATAAGCAGGAGAGAATTCTTCGTCACCGCGTCCCTGTCGTTTGTACTGCATCGATAATTTTGAAGATAATTTCTGAGCTAAATTGTAGGCTCCTTGCGAAAAGTTAGGGTTTGTTTGATCGAAATGATTAATGAAAGGGTTTCGCTCTAAAAATTCTCTATAGTTTGCATCTGCTTCCGAATTAACATATTGAGCAGTTTGTTGCTCAGATACATAACGGTTCAACTCTTCTTTTTCCTTTTGGATTTGATACTTTTTCAACTTCAATTCCATCAGAGCATCTTCTGCCTCTGTTTTTGCCTTCAGGTCATTTTCAGCCTCAGCAGTCATCTTTGCAAATTTGATATTTGTATTTACGAGCTCCAGCGTTGATTCATCTTTTTCCAGGGAAGCTTTTTTTAGCTCATTCAATAAACGTTTTTGCTCGTTCAATTCGTTGAGAAGTTGTATTTTCTCCTGTTCGAGTCGTGCCGATTTAGAAGGTCGACTTTTCCTAGATTCGTTTTTTTCTTGAGAATCTTCTTCTGCACTTTCAAACAAATTGTGTTTTGCATTATCCTGTATTCCATCTCCGGACAATGTTTCGTTTAACGAGGTGTAGAAATCTATGTGTTCTTTTTCCATTTTTTTTATCCTTATGTATGTAAAAAGTCAGTCGGATCTTTAAAAAATCCTATAATATCCCTATCTTTGACAATAATTAAGCGGTGCGTCGAAGTATTTTTTTCTTGTGATCGAAGCAAATCATACACAACAAAGTCCCCGTACGAAGCAGTCGCGCCACAACGAAAGTTTACTTTGTCAAAACACTCTTTGCCCATTTTTATTATTTTACCTGCATAAATCGTATCTTCTTTATATTTTTCTGGAGAGATAAAATCAGCATATTCATTGCGATTTAATTCAGCTAAAACAACTTCGTTAAAAGCAATTTCAAAATCTGAGTCGCAATATTCAGAAAATAATTTGTCAAGCTCCTCTTGAGATCTTTTTTTCCGGTTTTGATTTCGCCAATCAGTTTCATCAAAAAAGGGAAGAGGCTCTTCAATTCCGTTCTTACAAGATGAAGAAATTACAGGGAAATACTTAACGATTGATGCCATTAAGAATTCACCAATGAAAATGGATTTCCAACTAATCCCTTAATATTCACGTCCTGAACTAAACAGATTGGATTATTTTTCGTACGAATTCTTATAACATTCGAGCCATCAATCATGACGTAGTCCCCAATTGAAGCTTCTGCCCCCAGCGGGAAACGATCAGTTGAAAAACAGCCTAAACCTAGACGAATTATTTTGCCAATCGTCCAGTTTCTTGCTCCAGAAGAATCTGGGTCTTTAACATTAAGAATGCTTCCATCCCAACTTTTTACTACTGTTTGGTGTGTTGCTGAATATTCTTCCAAAACTACCCAAAACTGGGCAGGTTGGAAATACTCAGTACCGAAAGCTTCCCTCATCATCTCATTCTCTTCTTCAGTTGTGCGAAGAATACGATTTTTGTTTTGCCATGCATTCTCTTCATAAAATGGTAAAGGATGATAAACGCCTAACTTGTGCTCTTTTTCGACTACAGGGTAGACAATATGGTTAGGTTTAGAGTCAAAAAACTCTTTAATTTTCTGAGTTCGATCCGTCATTTTCTATTGTGTCCTTATTGTTTTTTTTATTGGGTACAAAAAGCCTTGATCTGATGAAGTCTTCTAAGCCAGATTTCAAAAAGAAAATCTGACCGTATTTACCAGCAGGTTGTGAATGTATAAATTGATCTTTTTTTGCGCGTAAAGTGTGGACAGAGAAGCCAGTGTACTTTGCTGCCTCTTCGGCAGTTAGAAGAATTGGATTAAAATCGGATTTATCAGATAAACCAACTTTTTTTTCCATCTCAGTTATATCAATCATTTGAGACTCGAGGTTATTATTGTTATTATTGTCAGATAATAATAACAAAAAAAAATTAAAATGTATCAAAAAAATGATCCCAGTTTAGAAAATCAAAATTTAGTCGATGTTTTGGACAAAGATTATGTGAATGAACTTGGTAGACAGTTAAAACGTAGGACTGATGACGAATATTCAGCACGTTCAAACTTCATGGAAATTATTCATTCTTCATTGTCGGCATTAGGCTTAACCCAATATCAAAAGGGGAGAGGCACTGACTCAGGACTTGAATCAGACATTGTCGACTCGACATTTCTGCAGACATGGATTCAAATTAAAAATGAATTTGCTGCAGAGTTACTTGCTCCGTTTAAGATTGCAAAAACCGACATAGCTCATCGCAATTTACTTAACGCATCGCCCAATGGGAATGAGATGATTTCTCAGTTGGACGTTTATGCTCAAATAGTTGAAGAAGATATTAACAATAAACTCAATTGCGAATGGTCAGATTGGTTATTTGAAATTAAAAAGGCAATAGGAGCAGCATTTTTAACTGGTTCATCTATTAGTAAAGTCTACATGGATCCAGTAATAAACAGACCAGTTTTAAAGATGATTAGTCCTGAAAATATTTTAATTGGTGAACACGAAAGCTCGATAGAAAAAGCTCGCTGGATCGGTCACATTTATACTCTTACGGAAGAAGAGTTAGATATCTATCAAGCGAAAGGTGTTTTTGCGGCAGTAGATATTCCTCCCGATAATTCCTACAACGAGCAAAACACTATATCCATTTCTGAACTAGAAAATAGAATTTCAGGTATCGATAGTGCGGCAAAAGATAACGATACAATTAAAAATTATACTTTTGTCGAGGTACAGTTTTGGGAATGTGCAGCCAACAACGACGACCCTGCTATATTCACTGGTTCTGAAGAAACGGATTTCACATATTATCCTTACACAGCACATATCCATAAAGAAACTGGGACTGTTATGGCGATAGATCATGCATGGGATTTAGTTGATGGAGAAATTGTTAAACGTCAAACAATGTTTAAGATGACATTTCTTGAGGCTAATGATTTTTGGGGTATCGGTCTAGCCCAGACATGTATTGGACTCCACAAAACCGCAACAAATATCCTTAGAAATCTTACCGATTCGTTAGCAATTGCGAACTCTCAAACTCTTGTTATGTCGCAGAATTTAGCTCCTCAACAGTCAACTATAACCTTGAGGAATGGTGAAGTGAACTCAATTGCTTCGCCGAGTGCAGATATAAACGACGCTTTGATGAGGTTGCCTTTTGAACAACCTAGCCCAATGTATATGGATTTTTGGGGACAGTTAAAAGAATCGATATCAAAGATGGCTGGGCTTTCATCGGTAACTTTGCAGAACCTTCCACCTAACATGCAGGGGAATTTCCTTTTAGCTTTAATGGATAAAGAAAGCAAACCAATGTCTGTTGTTTTGCAAAATTTCCAGTTTGCTTTCAACCAAATGTTTAAATTATTGCACAAGTTGTTAAGAACTGAATGGGCAAATAAACCAATTGCTCCAAGAGTTTCACCTTTAACTTACGGTGAGGTTTATCACGAATCTATAAATATTATTTCTGCTCTTGATCCGTCAATGTCGAGTTCGGCTGCACAATTAGTCAGGATGCAAACATTGCTGGATTGTGCTCTTCAATCTCCGCAACTACATGATCTTTCGGCTGTTTATGAGCGTTTGTATAAAATTATGAAGATTGATAACTATAAGCAATTATTGCTTCCGCCAGAGGTTCTTCAACAACAACAAGAGCAGGCAATGCAAGCGCAACAGCAAGAACTTGCTGCGCAACAGCAACAACAACAGGAACAAAACCAAATTCTTATGGCTGACATTGAGAATAAGAAGATGGCAAATGAACAGGAAATAAACCTAAAATTTGAAAAACTTATGTCTGATAATGAATTGAACCGGTTGAAAATAATACTTGAGAAAGAAAAGAGCCTGAACAATTTTAGACTCCAGCTTTTAAAAGAAAAAGGTGCAGTCGTTAAACAGAAGAATGTTGAAATTGCTCAATTGGATAAAGCTAAGAGAGAATATCTAGTAGATAGTGCTGAAATGAAGGCAGCACATGGAATAAGTTTACCAAATATTCCTGAACCTAAATTAGAGAATTACGATATCGAAGACATGCCTTTGCATGTTGATGATAATAATACTGTTTCAGGCGAACCCAAATTGGGGTAAAATAAAACAAATAATAACAATAAAGGTTAATGAAAATGTCTAACCACAACAAAGTAGAATTTGCAACCAAAGAAGGTATTACTTATGAAACTTCTTTGACTGATTTCGCAAATCGTCATAATCTCACCAATGACGAATTTTTACGCGGCAGCGGTCGCACCCATCGCGCAACTGGCGGCAATGTCGAAGCTACTGGAACTATGCCAAATTGGGCTCAAGGAGAACAACAACAAGGCGCAAATACGGGGGGTAAAATTCGTTTTGAATGGAAGGGTGGTTCCAACAACAAACGTATTATTCGGAAAGATGGCGGTACAGTCATGAAGAAAATTTTAGGCTCACTTTATTAAAAAAATGTGCAAGGGGGGGGTAAGAACACCTCCCCTTTTTAAAAGGTAGAAAAAATGAGCAAAGAAACGGTAAACGTTCCAGAAGTAATAAAAGCTAAAACCCAAATAATCTCTGATATCAATAAACTTGGAATTAAAAAAGACATCACGATAAGCTATAAAGAGCGATCATTCAAGGGCAGATCGACTGAAATTATCGTTAAAAGAGTTGCGGAATTAATCGCAAAATACCATCTTTCACTTTCAAACAATATTCGTGAATTCAAGGCTGAAAACAACCGTTATTTCATTATTATGGAATATACACTGACTTCATCTTTAGATAATTCCTCCACTATGGGGATTGGATTAGGAGTAGGTGAGAACGCAAATCCAGATCGAGCAATTCAGAATGCTTGCACCTATGCCTTCAAACATTTTCTGACTCAAACATTTTTTATAGCTGAAGGTGGAGGTGAGGAAGAAGAGGAATTAGCAGAGCCAATAGATCCTGAAGAAGAAAAGAAAGAAAAGTTCAGAGCGGCGGCAGTGAGATTACGCGATGACATGAAATCACGATTTGATCAATCGCCTAACGATGTCGATGCAAACACAGAAATATTTCAAAGGGAATATCTCCCGAAAATTAACAACGAAGCTTTTCCTCAAGAAATTCGGGCTCAATGTTTTGCGCTGGCAAGGGCTAGAAATATTGTCACGCACACTGTCATATGAGTGAAGTTAATTATAGAAAATATCTCAAGAGGAGAATTGATGAAGAAATTAATTCTCTCCTTGAACTATTGGTGAAAGAAAAGAAACTTGAATCCATATATGAACTTCAGGGTAAGATAGTTGGCTTAAAGCTCACTTTAGTGTTTATGGCTGAAATTGAAGAACATTTTAGAAAAATGTTTGAGCCAAATTACGAATTGTAAAGTTGGATGAAATAGATAGCCCATTCTCTCCAGGCTTCTTCGGTTTTATAGACCTTTTTATCTGGGATAGGTGCATCCCTAAATTTTGGAAGTTGAATGAGAACTTCCACCCATCCCCACCAATTCTTAACTGGATAGGCTACTGGTATATTATCTTCTGGGAATGCTGCAATTAACAATGCAACCCAAGTTGAAAATTCAATGCCGAACGGAAGAGCTATAGTATTGGGAATTGCCACTAAGGTTTCACTGCTCCAAGTTGATAATTTATTTGATTTACCCCCATTTGGAAAAAGCCATTTAAACAGTTGGAACTGAATTTAAAGGATATGTATCTTCCCTGGTCAGATAACGAAAGTTGTGTATCAGATTCCAGGAAAACTTTACTTGAAGAAACAGAGGGTTGGGACTTTGGGTAATCATAATTTAGTATTTCAATATTGAGTGGTCCAGATTGGATTATATCTATTTCCATTTTTCGAATAATCATCTCAAGGTTTATCTGTGGATTTTGTTGAAATGCATCAAACAATTTTGTCTGAAAATAGGATTCAATCGGATATGAAAAATTATCATTTACGACGTTATACCCAACTTCGTGTGCCCATACTGCATAGGTTTGCGAACCAGAGTAAATATTTTGGTTAGAATCTGCCATTAAAGGATAATTTAATAGTTTCTTCTTCAGTCCACATGTTCTCGCCATTATGGTATCGTACCACAGGTTTTCGTCGAGCTTATAAATCACTGCATCAGAACATTCAGTTTTATTCCCTCGGGGGTAAAAGAACCAAATTTCTTGGAAATTACCTACGTATAATCCCCATACTTTTCCTTTGTAGTTTAAGTTTATATTATCAAAGAAATAGTTATGGTTAGTTGTATTTGGGATGGGATTTGCTACTCCATTGTATAAATAGAATTGGTCGTTACCGACCCAAACGAACCCGTTTTGATGAGTTTCGACAATACTGGAAGGAGAGAGAAGAGATATTTGTGGAGCTGCTTCGCCAGAAGTAAATCCTCCTCCAGTTGTGTTTGGCACAACATTAAACAATGTATCTATTGACCAAACCAACAATCCACCACGGAATCTTCGCGCAGCAAGAAGCTTTGAATTTGATACGGGAATGGTGTAGCAGCCTGTTCCAGTCCATACTAATGGTGATTCACCGTTATTCGAATACATGACGCCGTTATTACCAAAAGTAAAAATATACGGCACTGAAACTACGATTCCGCCTGCCGTAGTTTGATTTGCAAAGATGAACCTATCAGTAGAATTTGATGGAGCAAAATATACATTTGCAACTGTTGTTTGGGAAGGATTCTCTGAGTTAGGAGGTGCTGCAAAAATAATGACTTCCGAAGTTTCCTGGGTATCTTCTGCAAAAATTGTATACGAATCAACGCTAAATGTTAGCGATGGTGATCCAGGAGTAGGTACAACCCAGTCGATTGGAGTTCGATCAACTTCGTTTCCAATGGAACCATTCGGTAGAAAATCAACGTGTGACACGCCAGTATCTCTAAACAAAAAAACTCGCGTAAAATCATCAATTGCAACCTGGAACATTGCTCTAACGGGATATTGGTTACCAGTAATATATTTTTCGAATCCTCCCATTTTTCTTGGCTTGGAAGCGTAAAATCGACAGTGCTGCATATCTAAATATGTTTTTCCATCTAAAGGAGGTGTATCACGATTAGAACCTGGTTCAGTCTCAAAAGCTTGGTTGATATACCCATATTCAAGCGAATAAACGTCTGACATCACACACCTAACAAATCTTTTATGTACGGATACGGCTCTCCCGCTAGCTGAATGGAATTAACATTTCCAGTAACTGCGTTTACTCCATTACTATTGAATTCCAGTGTGTTAGTTCCATTAATAGACACTTCGATATTAGGTGAATTGAGAAAAAACCCTGTATTTGTTGCACTAGAGAAATAATACGGAGGTGAAATAGAACTGCCAGATATTACTTCTATACCTTGGGAAGTAATTGTTGCGCCAAGATTGGTATTATTAAACCCTAATCCTTCAGTAAACCAATTCGAGCCGTCGGTGTATATCATACATGATTGATTTTTAGAAATTGAGAGACTGGCTCCGTTATCAATTAAATTTGGACTTGTTGGAATTATTGAAATTAAACCGTTATCGACATATGAAGTGTTTTTTATAAAGAAAAAGAATCCATCATAAAGCGAACTTATTGAAGGAAGAGCAATTGAAGAAGTTCCCCCTACCCAATTAATAATTTGTGAAAGGTAAGTTTCATCGAGAGTAAAAGTTGAAGATTTGGTCACTACAAGCATGTTCTGGTTTAGTTTTGAATCTAAAGCTTTTAGGCCTGCCCCAGCTAATTCGGAGGCATTCGCGGCCGAAGTAGTTGAGCCCATTTGAAGGGTTGTCCATATATTGTTATTCGTGAGCACAACCTGCCAAACCGTTCCAGGAGATAACGTTACAATTTCATTACCCTCAAAACTCTTTATTTTAATATTTGCATTGGACTTATTTGAAAAAGTCGCAGCATTTCCAGGTGCACCTAAATTTGTATCTGGCAGATTAATTATTCCTTGGAACGAACCAGTTTGAATGATTATGGTATATGCGGAGAAATAATTGGTCGAAGGAACAAACGTTCCAGGAAATACCAATGTAGCTGATTGATTCGTTGTAGTCAGGTTTATAAGGTTGTAAAAAGAATACGCGGGGGTTACCCCGTTGTTTATCGGAGAATAAGGTAGAAATGCCATGTCTTTTTTCTTATTATTTTACTTAGTATAATAAGAAAAAAGACAACATGATACCCCCTATTGATCTTTCAGAAGATGAGATTTGTATTTTATTTATTGGTCACCTTGAAGATCTGAAACGAATGAATTTATTGGATTTTATGTACCTTCATATTCCTAATGAAATCTCATCAAATAAAAACCCATTTTTTGGCAAAAAACTTAAACGCATGGGGAAAATTAACGGCGCGGCTGATTATTTGATAGCTTGGGAAGGAGGGTATGGATTTATTGAATTTAAGACCCAAAAGGGTAAGCAAAACGATTCTCAAAAACAATTTGAGAAGGATTGCAAAGCCATGAATATTAAATATGAAATAGCCCGTAGCGTGAGTGATGGTATAAAAATACTAAGAGATTGGGGACTTCTTAAGCTAGTTAACTTCAACATTTGCTGATCGATCAGTTCTATTCATTAAATCGGTATTCAATGTATCTTGAATAGCTTGAGCTAAAGTTTCTTTGTAAAAGTTAATATAATATGAGTCTTTAAGATAAATATACATTTGTAGTAACGCACCGTAAGACAACACATCCATTAATCTTTGGGTAAAGTAATTTGACTGGTTAGTAGGACTTAATGGCTGATATAATTCGTGGAAAATGAATTGAAACCCAAATCCATCATAATTTGGTGAAAGATCTACCGGTGTAGGTGTTACAAATAGAGTGTTAACGTCTAGCTCGGAATAATCAGAGGGAATTCCATTAGCTTCATTGGTTGAAGTTACACTTTGGGCATATTCATTCAAACGATAAGTTAAAACATGAGCTTCGTTCGAACTTCTTGGGTCATAGAATGTTAGAGAAATAGGTCGAATATACAAATTGGGTAGCTGAATAGTCGATTGTCCTTGTCCCCAGGTGCCAATTAAAATTTTCTGCGTTCCAAAAATATTTAATCTTCTAGATAGATCTAATTGTGCAAGCAGAATGAAGTTTGGCATTTGATCAATCAAATCGGTGTCATTTGGTCTTGCAGAGATCTTGGTCATATAATCGACCAACCCATCATATGTATAAAGAGGGATCAATTAGTTATCCTCAAATTAATATAAAAACTAATAGGAGGCGGAGAGGGCGAGATAATATTAGCCCCAATTGAATATCCCGCAGGAAGAAAAAAAGAAATTGTTTTTTCCGGGTCGGTTGTAGTTGGAGAAATAAATTTAGCAACCGTCAAAAATTTCGTAGGGTTTGTAATGTAAATTTCAACAGGAACTGGTCCGGATAAAATACTTAGGTTTTTAACAAGATATGAATTAGTTTGACTGGCAAGAAGAGTAATATTTCCTGCTCCAGTGGGGGAAATTAAACCTCCATAAGTTGTTGAACCCGCCAAGATATTTTGTTGTACAAATTGATAATCAATTTTTATATTAATTACGTTACCTGTTGGAGCAATCGTTAAAACTTGTAACCGACCTACAGGTGATAAAATCAGCGGATTATCAAAATTGTTCAATAACAAAGTTGTGCCGGTAGGATCGTTTACAGAAAATAAAGATATTGTCGTAGTAGCTGGTACATAGTTTAATTTAACGGTAGTATTTGCATCTGTAGCGTTGCTTGCATATACGGATCTAATAATTAGAACTTTTGCCGCATCATACCCGGCTAGACTGTTGATTTGAATGTTTACAGTATCAACATCATTGTTATTCACTTGCGTATGTGCAATTGTTCTATTAAAAAATGCCATTAGTCTAATGTCCCTCTAGGAAAAGGTCTTGCGTTCATTACTGGTCTTGGATCACGGAATATGCGTGGTGTTTTACCAACTGGGTTTGGGATATCAACGTGGTCTTTATGGGCTAATAAACCTGTATTAACTAATGCATTTCCTGCCCATTGGTAAACTGGACGTAAGTCTTTATGTAGACATATCATGCCAGTTAAGTCGCACTGAGCGGATGGGGAAAAATTATCCATTGTAACGGATATTTTTGATGGACCGAAAATAGAGAAGCTCATTTTTTTTCTTATTATTTTATTAAAGTATAATCTTTTTTAACTTGGATATGAAGGCTTTTGAATCTTTAAACCTCCAAGATCATTGTTGCTTAGCTTAGCTTTTTGGAATTCCATCTCTGCTATGCCCATCAAAACTTGAGCCTGGTCAGCTCTTGATGATTTCAAAGCTAATTTATAAGCAAGTTCATATTCCAGGGCAGGAATAAATAACCGATTTATAGGTATTTCATCGCTTAAAAAGTTAACTGTTAATGGATATTTCACTGCTCGCATTAAACCAAAGTTATTATAGTTCGCTTCATTCGCATAATCTTGAATCAAAGGGAGGTCGGATGGTGCTTGATAAATATTAACAATAATATTTTGCTTCTGCTTTTCCAAAGAATAAAGAGTTGGGGAAGATTTATTTTCTCTTGCAGACAATTGCATATACGCTGATCGACCAATATTTGATCGATATATACTCTGTATATACTGTTCAAAATATAGTTCCCTTATATTCAGTGTGTTGCCCCCAATCTCACGTATTTGAAGATACTTAAATGCTTGAGGCTGATTGATTTGAAACCATTGAGTTGAAAGTTGCGAAGGGAAACCTATAAATTTGGTAGGGCGATCCATTTTATAAAGCGTTAACCAATTAGTCTGGTCGTTTGAACCCTCTAAAACTAATTGATATTCCGTATCTTTCGCGGAACATACTCCGAAAAAATCCGATTTATACGGACCATCATCCCAGTTAAAGTTTATTCCAATTGTTCCATTTGGTGAAGTTTGCTCGCAAGAAGTGGTGATGTTCTCATCGAAGGCAGCGGCCGGACTGCCCCCCGCTGACGAATACGGTATACCAGACCTTCTTCTTCCAAGAGTTGCCAGGTTAAAGTCGTATACGTCGTAAAATCCATCTGGCAGTTCATATCGAATCAAACCATTCTGGAATTTTATTAATGTCTGTGTTTCGTTAAATTGTATGACTCCTGAGTTAGCCCAACTCGAAAGAATACTATTAATTGAAAATAAAGCAGTTTTGATTAGAAACCCACCTATCTTTTCTGGTGGGATTCCAATGAGCATGCATGATTGATCTATCAAATCACGCGCTTTAATCGAATTAAAGTTATTATTTGGGTTAACCAAAGCCATTATTTACTTACTTTGCCGCCATTTCGTTTTACCATTCCTGCTTTGCAGTCCTTTTCCATCTTCCCACCATTAATATAATCTGGTGAAACCGAACCACCTTTTCGGAATTTCAAGATTTCCATCTTTCCACCGTTGTTTCCAAATGCATGGTTCATTTTATTGTTCAAATCTTTAACAAATGAACCACCACTTTCATCTGCACTGCAAATTGTTACTTTTTTCATAGTCATTATGAGTCTCCTAATTGAATAAAGATTGTAAATTAATAGTATATGAAATTTCTGCATCCTGTGTTTCGATGTACAGGTAGAAATAGTTTACTGGTTGTTGATAGTAAAAAGGGCTCGTCATCGAAGTAGTGAGGTTTACGAGGCTCGCATCCAAAGGAAAAGGATTAAATTCAGAAGCAGTTGTTTTGGAGTTGATATCCGATAACACTGAACCCTCAATTGTATACCGCGTCCCCCCAGTGTCAGTAGATAAAGTAACAAAATGAGAAGATTTGGCTCCATTCGATAATGCGATAGCCGTTTGACCTTTCGCGGCGAATCCAATACTAAACGAAGGGATCGCTACAAAATTAGACGCATACACACCATTTAACCCCGTATAGGCATTCACTGACTGAACGATAGTATCTCCTGCTACTATGGTTATTTCTTCCGTGATTGGTTGCCCAAAAACATTAAATCCATCCAATACAACATTAAAATTATCTACATAAGCAGCTCCTAAAGTAATAGTAACGTTTCTTGCATTACATATTTCTCCATCAATCGAAGGTGTAGGAACGATTAGATTTACTGGAGAAATAAATGGATACCCAGTCAATGTCTGGTTTGTTGGATATATTGAAATACCATTTGCAAAGAATGTTGGATTAGCAATCGGATAAGTGTAGCGATTACTAATTATATAATTATACATTAGAAGCCTCCCAATTAGTTGAGATTGGGGGTGCACCTATGACAACAGGAGGATAATTGGAAAGAACTGATACGCCAGGTTCCTCTGTTCCGTCTTGAGGTATGTTTTGATCTAGCCAATATTTTGGTAAAGACGTTCCGAATCCGAACACATTTTGGACTACAGTTAGATAGAAATCATTCAATTGTTCTTCTGTTATTTTCCCAGATTGAAGCAATGAGATCACAATTTGGGATGGATTAACTATAGGTCTAGGATTGTTTACAGGAGCGGAAAGCTGAACTAAAGGATTTGTGATAAATGCTCCACCTAACCCTGTCGGAGTGAAATATTCAGCGTTGCTTGCAGGAGCACCTGTATAACAAGGAAAGTTAAAATTATTTAACTGTTCTTGTGCAGTAGGGGTTGATCTCCTCATGGCTAAATTCATAGTCATAAGATTTGCAGATGTACCAAGATTATAATACGGCAGTTCTACTGAACCCCAAATTCCTACATACAGATTATATGGAGTGGTATCATTATTAGTAATTCTTAATTGATAAAGATCATAAACACATATCGGGGAAACCCAGACGCCATTTGCCGCGATTGAAATATTGTTTATATTTAATGTGCCATATTGACCATAGCGATCTATATAAGAAATTTTAATTTGTATGTTGTCTACGTTAACCCGAGAGGTTATGAATAGTTGGGTTGGGTTAGCAAACCTTAAAAATGAGTTTTCGCTATTAGCAAAATATTGTGTATAGCTTACTCCAGAAGAATTAGCTGGAGATATATATTTTGATAAAGGGAATTCTGATGTGGCTCCTGCACCCACAATCAATTCGTTAGAAGAATACGTCGTAATATTCAATACATCAGATGCGCAAACCCAATTTACTGTTGGAATTGCTTGTCCGATCCCTACTCCTTGGTTTACACCGAATTTTCCAGGTAAAGCAAAATCACCAGAACTTACATATCCTTCAGAAGTATTTGTTCCGACATTTGCTGTAGAATCGATAATGGAATCTAAAGCTGAATTACTGAAAATTTGACTCATTGTGACCAACCTTTCCAATTAGTAACATTGTTTTGTCTACCGTATACTGAAAATACGGAGGCTCCAAAGACAGGCGCATCATCCCCAACATACGCTCCATTAATTAATTGGTTATCGATGGGGTAGGTTTCTGTTTGGAAGGTATTTAATTGTTCAACCGTATTATCGATACCCCATATAATTTGAGTTACAACACTGTTGGATGGAGAACTTTGATTATTTGGACTCATTAGAAGCAAAGGCCTAGGACGACCCTCAAAATATCCAACATTCTTATTCCATGAAGCAGGGTAATAATTTAGGGTAGAAAAAAGAGTTTCAGAAGAAAATTCAACATCTTCTACAGCTTGTGGTCCGAGAAAGTCAGGAGTACTAGTTCTTTCCCGTGTAACAGAGATTAAATTTCCCGAATAACTACAATCAGTATAAAGTAGTTCGGCATAACCTGAAGTAGATAGTATGAAAGTACAATCATCTGCAAGAGGTGCTGCTAACTCGATTTCTGCATGTGTTAGGATAAATATGCCGCTATCAATTAATAATGTTTCAAGTCCTGTAGAAGTGAATGTTCTTCCAAAGGATATTTGGTTATAGAATCGGTCGAAACCACTAATATTAATTGTAAAAACAACAGCCGCGGAAACACTAACTTCTAAAGCTCTGGGATAATCAAACTTTATCCCTTTTACATTGTTTTGTATTTGAATTGGATTAGCGAAGTCAGTGAATGGAAAAATTCCTGTAGAGGTTTCAGGCAGCCCTAAAGTTGATAGTTCAGATTTTCCCAATAAATTAATAGGATAACTCTGAACTAAACCCGAAGGAATACCAGAGTTAGGAAATGACGTGGGAGATACATTTCCTTCGCGAATACCGTCCGGACGGTTAGTTCCTGAGAACGAATATGAATTTATTAAGTAGTCGATTTGATTTTGTTCCATTTTTTTATCCCTGCCAATCCACCCATCCAACCGAATATGGCTCTTCACCAATAACTTTCGTTATATCGTTCGGAAATGGGTCTGTACTTGTAATTGGGTTAGAGTTAAAGCTCCAACCGGCGCCCGAAACTGCCATCCAGACAGTGAGAGGGAAAGTTACGTCATCTGGATTTGCTTCCAAATTTAACCTTGGTCTAAGTAAATTAGATGTTAAGGTTACTGGATTAGCTGGATTTGGTGAATCGGGTCTTCCATCTGTACCTAAACTAAACTGAGTTTCATATGGAGTTGCTGACTGAGCAAAAAGGTATAGATTCGGCCTTGTAGCATCACTCATAGAAATTAATCTTACGTTTTCCCCTTGATTTGTGAATGGGAAGTCATAATACCCTTTTACAGTTACTGTTACAGTTAAAGGGAAAACATCTGACTCAATATAAATCGCAGTTATACTTCTGTATGGGCGAAGAATTGATGGATCTCCTCCAATCGAAGTGGCTAAAGAACCTTGTGTGGTCATTTTTCTGTTGTAAAATTCATAACCAGATACAGTTGCAAAAGAGTTCGTGGTCGCTTCTGGAGCAGAGATTGAAATACACCTTGGTACGTTAAGCTCTAAAAGATTATTCGCAATTGCAGAAACAGGATTTGTAATAAAATTAGATGCAATTGGGACGTATCCATTTGCATTCATTGTAACCGTAACGACATTTACAGCAGTATTTATAACTCCATCAAAAGTATATGGACGCGGTGAGCCCACGCCAACTCCCATTGACGTCCAAGCACCAGGCGTTTGGAAATTACCGACACTCAAACCCTGGATATAATCAGTTCCAGGGTTATCGTTTAAATCAATTATCATATCAATGGGATTGACAGCCATTTTAACTCCTAACCTAAGTTTTCGACTAAAGGTGCACGCGCGGCGTACATTGATCGCCAGTTGTCGAAACTTATTACCAAACGCATAAATGAGGAAATAATTAGTGACCAGTTTTGTGGATCTGGAGCCTGCAACGTTTTCAAAGTTTCGCGCATATATTCCTTGAATCCAATAATTCGTGTTCTGAAGAAATAACCATTAGGAATGATGAAACGGTTAGATTGAATTCCTTCTTTTGCATACTGCAATTCGTTAGCAGGGTTCAACTCGAAAGACGAAGTACCAGGCTTAGTTACTGAGTTCATTACTACTGTGGCTTGAGGAAGCATTGGAGGAGCAACGATTAAAAGTTTAAAGTGGTTTTCAGGAACTGGCATACCATTTGCAGCTTTCAGATACCAAAGTCTGCTCATCAATTTGTTCAAAGATTGCATATGAAGTGGTGAAGCATAAGGTAGAGTATTTGATTGAACGCCGTCAGCAATCGGGTGTACTTCAGAGAAGTAAGGTAAATTGTCCCAGCCAACTGTTGCATTTGTCCAACCTTCGTTTAAGACTTTTGCAGCTAATAAATTCTGTCGCAAAATATGACTTTGCATAAATGCTGTACCGTAAGCTGGCGTCATTTGCTCACGATACAAGTTGTCTGCGATCTGCTCTTCTGTTGGAGCGATTTGTAAGGTGTATTTTTTAACATAAAAATATTTTTGTCCGCGACCTTGAATCGTGTCGGAATATGATGCAGCACCCTCTGGGGTATATTGCGAAGCACCCATCATGGCAATTTCCGAGGTTACCTCATATGAACGTTCCGTTCTTAACATATCGGTGAACGATTCGTATTCTTTGGCTACCGTAGGATATACGTCCGTAAAACTTTCGAAGCCTGGTTGCGTAAGAGCGATGATGGTACTTGTGGTAATTAACTTCATTTGGTATTTCCTTTATTATTTTTTTTTTTAAATACTTATTTAAGTTGTTAGAGGTTGTACTATGGTAAAAGATTGCGCGTTTGTTGCGTCAATTCTCACTTTAACCTGGGGGTTTATCACAGGATTTGAACTTGTGGAGTAATCGTCTGGGTTGACACATCCTATTAAACGGGCGGAAATACGCGTTCCGTTTCCTAAATCATCAAATGCATTTTGCCAGTAAACCCCTGACAATCCATCCACCGCTGTATTTCCCATCGGGAAAGCTAGACTATTAACGGGATTTGGAGTTGGACTATTTGGCACATCAGGCAAATTAACTTGATAGGTGTTTAATGAAATCAGTGGGCCTTTTGTAAGGATGTCCTGATATTCTACAATTACGCCTTCATCATTGACCCCACCTGCCTGAACCTGGAATACTCCTTGTAAATCAACGCGGACAACAGCCATCACTTGTGTTTCTGGTTCAATTAAAGTTCCAGGAATGAAGTTTGTCGATTGTTTTATATATCCGGGTTGTCCCAAAGGTGTGTACTTGAAACCTTCAAAAACTCCTATAACTGGGGCATAAATCGTTTGAACTACTCCCGTCGGAAGCGGATAAACATATCCAGTTGGAGCTTGTGGAACATAATTATTAAATGAGTCGGGTGGAACGGATGCAACGTAGAAGTTTAAAACTGCCACGTCTCCAGCAAACCCGTACCAACCTCCTGTTGTGGGGAATGGAAACTCTTCGACGCCAGATTGGGCTAATGAAGAGTTGGAATGGCTATATAGAGATCGTAAGCCATAAGGTGAAAGAGCTGCCATAGGTATAACCTTTCTTATTATTTTTTAAGAAGTTAGAGGTTGAACAATTGCAAAAGATTGAGCGTTGATCGCATCAATTCTTACTTTAACCTGTGGGTTATAAACAGTCTTAGAACTTGTGGTGTAATCATCGGGGTTTACACAACCAATTAAACGGAAAGGATATGTTATTCCTAGTCCATTTGATTGAAACGGTAAGTTATTATCTGAATCAAAGTACAAACTTGACATTCCGTTTTCTCCAGTATTTCCCATCGGGAAAAGCAGAGCGTTCACTGGGTTTGGAGTTGGACTATTTGGCACATCTGGTAACGTCACTTGATAGTAGGCTAGCGCAGAAAGATAGGATTTTGTTAAAATATATGGTCTTTCAACGACTCCTTGGCCATCAGAACGCCCTGCTTGCACTTGGTATACACCTTGCATATCAACTCGAACCACAGCCATTACCTGCGTTCCAGGTTGAATTAAGGTTCCGGGAATGAAGTTTGTCGATTCTTTGATATAACCTGGCTGCCCAAGAGGGGTGTATTTAAATCCTTCGAATACACCGATAACTGGTGCATAAACCGTATTATTTTGACGTACAGTAGGATAAGGATAAACATATCCAGTTGGAGCTTGTGGAACATAATTATTAAATGGGTCGGCTGGAACGGATGCAACGTAGAAGTTTAAACATGCTACGTCTCCAGCGAATCCGTACCATCCTCCTGTTGTGGGGAATGGAAACTCTTCGACGCCAGATTGCGCTAAAGAAGAGTTAGAATGGCTATATAGAGAACGTAAGCCATAAGGGGCAAGAGCTGCCATAGGTGTAACCTTTCTTATTATTTTTATATTATTTTAATTGTATCGAAAAAAAAGTTGACGTGAAATAAAAAAAAGGACTACTACTTCGTTAACTTTTTTATTTTTATTTCGAAGTAAGTCGCCCTAGAAAGGTTTATTTGGCTGGATGAACCATCGCCATATTAAGCATAGTAATTTAAAAGTTGTGTTACAACATAAATCGTGTAACTATTTTACGGGATATAAAAAAGATATAAAAATATGGCTTATATTATTGAAATAATTGCTCTCGTTTATGTTTACTATTTAATCTTCAAATCGGTTGCACGAAAGTTAAAACTTCAACGGCGACGCAACTATTTGTACAATTTGACTATTATTCCAAAAGGGTTAATAAAACGACATGATTTACCGTTTTCTGAAAATATTAAAATTAAAAATTATTAAATTTTTTGAACGAAAAAAGTGTGAAACGAACCCCTTTAAATGCACGGGAAAAGTTAAACACCCCTATCAAAGAAATAAGAACAAACGTTAGTCTTGTAAAGCTTTGGTATAAAATGAAAGGTCGATCTTTTTGTTATCCTCGACCTTCTCCTCTTTAATATTAATTGGTAGGTCGTTCACCGAGCAAAGCATTCTTGCTTTGTCCGTCAAATCTATTACGTTCGAAGAAATATCCTCAATTTTTACTTTTTCAAGAATATCGCCATACATTTTTAATGACGTTAAAATTTTATTTAAGAGTGAAGGTGTTAACTGCTTTTTAGCTAATAAATTAAACGCTTTCTCATGCGCGACTTGAACATCGTGTAAATTTCTCATCCGCATTAAAAAGGATAAGTTAGCCTCCTCGAACATTCTATTTTCGAGTAATTGCATGCGCATTGAATCGATAAGCATATTTTTGGAGGCAGTCATTTATTACATCCCGTTAAATTTTGTTAGCCCGCGAATAGTTGAATATAGTACTTCGTCAAAGCATTCTGTTTTTAGTGACCATTCGAATTCTTCACAGAAATCAGCGTACTTTTTAAATATGGGGTGAGTTAATATTTCACGTTTCCAGACTGCAAAACGTTCAACTTCAACCCGGAAGTCTTTGTTATCACGGATAAAAGAATACTCTGGTGGGTCTACAAACAAGAAAATAAATGTTTTTTTACAGGCAATAGGTTTCATTTCCTGGTTGTTTTGGACTACTGACAATTTGATGGGAACGTGTACAAAGAAAGGGAAGATTACATTATCGATTTCGCCTTCTAAACCAATGGGACGATAGTTCATTGGCTCGACATATATTCCTTTATCAATTCTACTTATCAAGTGAGCCATGATTTGAAATCTTTGTTCTTTTGTAAATGCTGGCGCATTTTCGGCTACGTCTTGTTTATATTGATTTTCTGTTATTTCAGGTTTCTTCGACATATTTTCTTCCTATTATTATGGAAAAATAATATCACGTTTGGATTTTCTTACACTAGAAAAAAAGATAGTAGGGATTTTTCCCTACTAGAGCTTTACAGCACAAGGTGCTTTGTCGATACAAAATGATCATAAAACAAAATATCATGCTATGCAAGATATTTCTTGAACATTTTTCAAACTAGTTTAAAATCACTCTAGATAATATGTTTTTTTTAAAAATAAGGAGTGTAAATGAACAGTTTAGGTTTAAAAATATCATCTAATTTCGTTGCATATTCTCTAATACAAAAGGGGGAAGAGAATAAATTTCTTAGCACTGGTATACACATGTTTAAGGCTAATGAAGATCCAAAGCTTGGAGGTTCGCTTCAAATAGCCCGTTCTGGATTCAGAAGACGCCGTGCTTGGTTGAAGCGACGAATAAAGCGGTCGATTAATATTAGAAATATATTCAAAACTTTAGGAGTTTCTACTTCTCCTAGTTCTGAAGAACTTAGAAAAGTTTGGGATTTGAGAGCAAAGGGATTGGACGAGAAACTTTCCATCCGTGAACTTCAGATAATCATAGTTTACATGTCAAAAAAACGTGGGTATAAGTCCAACCGCCTTTCTAACTCACCAGCTAATGAAAATGGGAAGATCCTCGAAGCTATTGCACGAACTAAAAACGAGATTAAAGAAGCTGGGGCTCGTACTTTTGGTGAGTTCCTGAAAGACAAACGTCAGAAGCGTAATCGTAAAGGCGAGTATTTGTTTTTCGCTGACAGAGAGATGATTGAAAATGAATTTGATTTGATTCTTGCTAAACAGCTTGAGTTAGGTTTAGAGGGCATAACTGAAGATCTTGTTGAGAAGATTCGTGAAGTATTGTTCTATCAAATTCCCATGAAGACTTTAGGTCACTTTGGTAAGAAATGTTACATTTACCCAGAAGAGAATGTACTTCACCGCGATACTTTTACTGCCAATATTTTTAATCTTTTGCGCAAAATTAATGACCTCAACATTTATCGATACAAACCTGAGTACGAAACCTACACACTTAACACTCGTCAGATCGGTGAGATTGTCCTCAAGGTATTTGATAAAAAAACTTTAACATATAAAGCTCTTAGAAAGATGTTAGGTCTTTCCATAGACTGGATAATTAATATTGAAGAAGAAACTTTAGATAAATCTTTCTTTAATTTCACTTCTTTTCATGACTTATATCCCATATTCTCGAAAGTGGCATCATTTCCTTATGTTTTGGATAAGGACTCTCCTGAAGATATTTTAGATAACCCGAAAGCGATCAAATTCTATGACGAATTAATTAACTGTTTAGCCATTAACTTTGAACGAGATGAGTTACTGCATGAAGTTATTAAAGTCTTTGAAGACAATGGAGTTTCTGAATTTTTGGATCTTTATGACAAGGAAGAGGATGACGAGAAGTTTGATATTTATGACATAGTTTCTTTAGAGAACTTCACTACTATGCATTCTCTTTCAAAGAAGGCCATGGAATTCTTTATAGAGCATTTCCAATATGGAAAAAGCTATGCAAGTATTTTCAATGAACATTTCGCTAAAAACTCTGGTCTTGAAAAGTTGGTTAAGCTTCCACGTTTTGAAGAAACTAACAACTCTGTCATTAACCGAACTTGTGCCGAAGTACGTAAAGTTATTAACGCACTTAAGCGTGAGCATGAGATTGATGAAATTTATTTCTATTCAGTTCCTGATTTTGGATTAAACATGTCTGACAGACGCCGATTAGCTTTCCTTGAGCGCGAACATAAGAAGGTCCGTACTTCACTGGTTGAGCTTTTGAAAGAGATTTGCATTAACGATCTTTCTGAAGAAACCATTCAAAAGGCTGTGCTTTGGAAAGAGCAAGGTGAGCGTTGTATCTACACTGGTAAGTTTATAGCCCCAGATTTGCTAAATACTGATCAAGTTTCTATTATTAATATTTTGCCTTATGGTGCTACTTTTGATAATAGCTCTGACAACAAGGCTCTCATTTATACTAATCATGACATTAAACGGAAGTCTAAATCCTTAGCTTTGTTAGCTAAAACAGACGAAAGGATCAATGCAGCTACATTCTTCTCTGATATTCAGAACATGTATAACGACAAGGTTTTGAGACATAAGAAGTATGAACGATTGATGACCCTTGAGTTTGATGAAGCTGAGTTAAAACTAAAGAATCGTATGGATAACAGAGTAGTTAACCGAAGAATTATTAACCACTTCTCTTCATATCTTGTCCCACGCGAAAATGTCTTTTCAATTCGCAACAGTGTTGTTGATAACCTGAAAGAATATTTGTCTCTTAATCAATTAGAGTTTAAAGATTCTCGAGATAAAGTTGATTCAAAATACGAACATATCTTGGACGCAATGATTGTGAACTTCGCATCCAAAGACCTTCTTGAGAAGTCAGCTGCATATTTTGATTCAGTTGATAAGACGCAGGATTTCACTTATTCCGTGAGTTTTGTCGAGGAGTTAGAAAATGCAAAGATAAACCGTATGATTTCATGTGACGCTTCAGGTTCTTTGCATGGTAGCACGATTTACAAGCTCCCTAAGAAACTTCGTCACAAATACAAAGAAAATGAAACATTCATGTTATCAGTCAATGAATATTTGGATGAAGAGAACAGAATAATCAAACGTGTTCCACTTGAAACTATTGATAAAAAGAGCTTGAAAAATTTAGTGTGTAAGCTAGATCCAGGCAAACATTTATATTCAGAAATCGTGAAACGTTTAGATAATGAGCCAGATCCAGAGAAGGCTTTTGTTGCCCCTATCTTCTTGAATGATAAGTTTAATCATCCAAAAAGAGTTAAAGAAGTTGAGATTTTCGTTGAAACACGTTCTGGAATTTTTAAACATCAGGGGGTTGCTGCTAACGGTGACTTCATACGTTTAGACTTGTTTAAGGACACGGATGGTAATATTTTGAGTTGTCCAATATATGCAATGGACGTTATTCGAGGTAAGCTACCTAATTTCCATATTACTGAAGATGGCTATGAACCGCTGAACTATACTCATAAGTTTTTGGCATCAATTAACAAAAACCAGAAGGTACTGTTTACGAAGACTAAGAAAGATTCGAAGATGGAAATCACTGGTTTTTTCCTGAACTACAACCGTTCAAACAACGGCGTTCTGCTTACAGACATTATTGTTAAGACTTATAATCATCAGGGTGTATTGCAGGAAAAAGTAAGCATTCTTGAAAATGTCTTCTACTTGAAATCAGTTGATAATGTGCAGGTATTCCACTACGATATTCTAGAGTCTAAACACCTCATCGACTTTAAGGGTAACCAACCTCAATTCAAATAATTGCTAGTTTTCCCCTTCCTTAATAAGAAGGGGTTTTTTTCCTTGTTTGGATAAACACTTAAAGTATGGCAAACATTATTTATTACTCTTTTAGCAAATTTAAACATTTTAGATCCCCTTAGTGACATGTAAACGAATGATGTTCCTTGAAGGGTCGTTCGAGCTTAACGTCTTTATCTGGGGCGGAAATCACCGTCCGACAAATCGTTACCCGGGACTTCTTAGTATTCTTCTTACTCATTCTTTTCCCATCAGCAATCAAGTTCTCTCTGAGCTCATATGTGTTGTGGGCAACTAGGGTCTCAAGCATTTCGTTGTCGATTTCAGTCATCTTGAACGTGTTTATGAAGTTTTCATATTCAAATTCATACTTGATTAAGGTATTAAAATTTTGTTTAAAAACAATCCCTATAAACACTGTCTTTGGATAGCCTTGAACGTCAATAACCCCAAACCTGATAGATACTTCTTTGAAGTGAAGATACTTGCCAACCAAACTCATATAATCTTTAGGAGTAAAGTTCACATCCGGGTTATCAGTTAAAAACTTTTTTACATCCATTTCATTGTACATTTATTATTCCTTTTAAAATATTTCCTATCGAGAACGCGGACGAGATATGATTTTTCGCGCGGCGCTCCTCGTTACTCATCTCATCAAGGCGCTGAGCATTTCGAATCCGATTCTGATAGTTCATTTTACGCAGGTAGTTTTTGGCTATGCAAGCGCAAAAGTTGAGGAAATGCTGATCGTTTTTGAATTCCTTATCTTTTATCTGCTGAGAAAACGTATTAATCACATAGTCGAAGGTTCGTTCAACTTTCGAGCAAAATGAACTGTAATTTCGTTTAGACCATGCGTTTTTAAATCTGATTTTCAAATTGTCCAGGTATTCTCGTTCGAGATGTTTATACTGCCAAGCCTTCTTCGGGGCTTGGAAAAGGTCTTTGTAGTATCGTTTCTTCTCCTCTAAGCTTTTTTTTCTCAAAACATATTTAAGAGTTTTGTTTAAATTTATAAATTTAATTAACTGTGCGACAAATTCATTTTTGTTATTCACAGCCTTGTTTTTACTTGGCTGTCGCAGCTTCATAACGTACTTCGGAGCAAGACGGGTGATCTTAACTTTGAAGCCATTTCTTATCTCAACAGTCTGAGTTAAATATCCTTTTGTAATGAGTTTTTGGCAGTATTCAGAAATTGTCTCTCGAGGAATGCCAATTTTCTTAGATATTTCCTGGTAAGATGGGAATTTAAGTGTCGAATAGGCTTGGTAAACGTATACCATATACAATTCCGCGACATTAATTGTCAGATCGGCTGGGATTTTAGCATTAATATAGACTCCTTGAGTTGGATTAGCGTATTTTTCTGCTAATTTTATAGCAGTATGCGCTTTTCCATTGAAAACCATAGAGATATACCCTTTTTTCTCGAGGTCATGGAGGTGTTTTTTAACCTGGCTAGTCAGTTGAGTCTTGGTTTTGCTCATATTCCAGCGTCTAGCGAGCGAAACTATAGGAATTACTCCCTGAAGTTGGATCATAGAAAGAAAAACCATGATCATTCGTTGCGTTTTAGACAGATTTTTGTCATTTAGCAAACTATTTTCAACGAATTTGAATTTTTCAGTTGACGAAGTGTTATGAAATGGTTTAGAAGTCATGCAACAACGCCTTTCTTCTTCTGCTGCTGCTGCTTCTTGTTGTGCTTCTTGTTGTTAAGGTTCTTCTACTTGAAGTTCTTGTTGTTGAAGAAGTAAGGTTTAAAGCTTGGCGGCTAATATGTTGTAAAAAAAGATCTTCCACCCTTAGTTTAACTACTGAGGGTTTTTTTATCTCTATATTTTGATTACAAGTATATAGCATCGATTTATTATTCTTATTTATAATATTTATAATATTGATAAGAAAATTAACTTTTCTCATTTTTCCTGTTGACACAGGTTCGATAAATTCGTTATATTCAACTTGCATTAAGTTTTCCTCGATTCTAACCAGTCGGGGAATTTTCTTTTCCACGACCTAATTTCAAAAAAAAAGTTCAGAAATATTGTTATCAACCCAGTTTGATAAAGTCAAGGATATTAATATGCGTTACGGATATATTTTGAGTACTAGGTTACCGAAGGATGCATTAGATCAAGAAAGAGTCTTGAAGGGGTGCGACTGTTACGAGATTTTAATTGAGTCTTTAGAGGACAATTTTTACTTACTTAGACGGTTCATTGCGAGTATGACACCAAAAGATGTTTTGATAGTATCACGAGCAAGTTCATTAGGTAACACTGCTAAGCAGATTATCGAGCATATTACGTCACTTCTAGATAAAAATGGGCACATCATATCTATGGATGGGTTGTTAGATTCCCGCAAACCTGATTTTAAAAAGCAGCTGGATGCTATGCTTGCTTTGGTAAACCAGATGCTGTATAGAAAGTTCGTCTATGCAAAAAAACCGAGACCTAAGAACTTAGAGCGTCTTCGTTACGCTTATAAGACGTTAGAGCGACTTCCCATATTAATTAGAATGCTTAAAGAAGGTCAAACCTTCAATTTTATTTCATACAAGACTGGGTATGATATTAAAACCATGCAAAAACTCATCCATCATTTAAAAGAAGATGAAGATGGGTTAATGGAACTTTACAAAACTTTCTTAGCAAGGAAGAAGATGTTTAAAAGGTAAGAAATTCTGCAAAGTAGGATTTTCAAACTGACCCATTTTTTTACCCTCACTAGTATGATTTTCTCTTGACTGGTTTCAATTCTATGATATATTGGCGAAATAGTTGTTGTGTTACATCGTAAATATGTAAAAGCTAAGCCTTAGCTTAGCGAGACAGCCTGGGTGGGACTTATCCCACTTGGGTTGTTTTTTTCTATTGAATCCTTTTTTTCTAACAACTATACTATTTATGAAACTTTTTTATTCATTCTGTTTCAATTTACGATCTCCTCAACCCCAGTTTTTCAAATTTCTGGGGTTTTTTAATATCTTTGTTTAATTTTACGCTATAACGCAATTATATGATCTAGAGATATCGGAAGGTAATATACCCGCCGAAGTTTATTACTGCAAACCCAACTGGTTATACAATATAGAGATTTTAGTAGGTAATATACCTTCTAACATCCTTCATAAAGAGCTTTCACAGTTTTACGATATAGATATTTTAGTAGGTAATATACCGGGGGTCTTGGTGAAGTGAACTCAATTGCTTGTTATACGATCTAGAGATTTCAGAAGTTCAAATACCCCCTCATTAGTTATACGCGGGTCGATGAGTTATACGATCTAGAGAAAGTAGTAGGTAGTATACCCATAAAATGCGGATATATGTTACCACCTAGGTTATACAATCTAATGATTTTAGTAGGTAGTATACCTGAAGCCTTGAACTTGTCTCCGTCACTATGAGTTATACGATATAGAGATTTTGTTAAGGAGTATTCCCTATAAATGGATCATTACTAGAGGAATTGATTATACACTAAGCATCTTGTCCAGATTTAAGTGGGTCTACGTTAATCTTAATCTCAGGGTCGTGAAGACGTTTAGGTACACCTAACGAATCCTTAATCTGAATACTCTTGTCATGATATTCACTAGCAGCCTTCTTGGATTGATTAGATCCCCATATGCACACTCCCGATATCATGCCAAACACAACGCCTAGCATGTTAGCTAATCGTGCTTCCATGAAACCAGCTGCACCTATTGCTGACACTAACATAGATCCAAAAGTCGAAAGTGCTCCTAACACACTAGAACAAACATTAATTTTATGACAACAGCTGGCACTATCCGATAAACTCTTTTCTTCTTTTATCAGATCTTCAACTTGATTCTTCAAGTATGCGTGCCTGTCGAACAACGTCTTAGGGTCAACCGGATCAAACGAGTGCATCGACTTCGGACGGGGAGAAGAAGGAATTGTCTCGCTTGACCTTCTTGTTTCTTTACCTGGATGTTCGGGGACTAACTCTTGTGAGTCGAATGGCTCAGCAGCTGCTAAAGAAGTAATGCATACCGATAAAATTAAAGGAGTAGTCTTCATTTGGGCCTGTATTATTATTATTCGAACCAATAATATTATACCACTAATTGAGATATTGTTTTCATATTTAATCCTCGTATCCTGCGTATAAAAATCGTCCCTATAGCTTCATACTAGCAGACAGAAATTTTTACCTACTGAATTATATAAATCGTAAGTTATAAACTTTATTTGAATATGCGAGTCTTACCTACTGAGTCATTGCCCCACAAGACTGCACCTTCTTAAATATTCATAGTACTTACTAAACAATACAAAAGTTATACTTTTGTTTTACACCCCATAAGTTTTATCCCTATTCAACGATTAATCATACAAATAATGTTCATGTTGTTGTACTGATTTATAGTCAACCCTGTAAGGTCATACAGTTCAAAAAGAATGCTCAAATTTTACAAAACAGGATTTATAGTCATACATGTAATTACTTGAGATTAATTAAAACGACTTTTCCGTCTCTATATAGCAATAAATGTACTTTACTTGAGAATACTTTTATTAGCTATACATGTTAACTCTTTATATCCAGGTTTTAATGTTAGTATTATTGATACAATATTTAAAAGAGGTGTTTATACTCTTCATACGCTTGAAAATTAAATGAAACATTAATAGGAGACTATACATGACTTCAAAAAAAGTAATTGGTATTGACTTAGGAACTACAAACTCGTGTGTTGCGATCATGGATGGCAGTCAGGCTAAGGTGATTGAGAACACAGAAGGACGTCGCACGACGCCATCGATTGTTGCCTTCACAGAAAGCGGCGAACGTTTAGTGGGTGATGGCGCAAAGCGTCAAGCGGTAACGAACCACGAAAATACATTCTTTGCGATTAAGCGTTTAATCGGACGTCGTTTCGAAGACGAAGCTGTGCGCAAGGATATCGATCTGGTTCCTTATAAAATTGTAAAGAGTGACAATGGTGATGCGTGGGTGAAATCTCGCGATAAGAATTACAGCCCCAGCGAAATCAGCGCATTCACATTGATCAAAATGAAAGAAACTGCTGAAAAGTTCTTGGGTGAGACGGTGTCTCAGGCTGTGATTACAGTGCCTGCGTACTTTAACGACGCTCAACGTCAAGCGACTCGGGATGCGGGTAAGATTGCAGGATTGGAAGTCTTGCGTATCGTGAACGAGCCAACAGCTGCGGCATTAGCGTACGGCTTGGATAAAAAAGAATCTGGCGTTATCGTGGTATACGACTTGGGTGGTGGTACGTTTGACGTGTCTATCCTTGAAGTCGGTGAAGGTGTGTTTGAAGTTAAATCCACAAATGGGGATACGTTCCTGGGTGGTGAAGACTTTGATGGGCGCATTGTTCAGTACTTAATTGATGAATTCAAAAAGGAAACAGGCGTAGATATTTCCAAGGATAAAATGGCTTTGCAACGCTTGAAAGAAGCTGCGGAAAAGGCAAAGATTGAACTGTCCAGCAGTATGCAAACTGAGGTTAACTTGCCCTTTATCACGGCTGATGCAACTGGTCCAAAGCACTTGAACATCAAGCTTTCCCGTGCGAAATATGAGACATTAGTGGATGATTTAATCCAACGCACCATGAAACCATGCGAGAAAGCTTTAAAAGATGCGGGCTTAAAAGCTTCAGATATCGACGAAGTTATCTTGGTTGGTGGTATGACACGTATGCCCAAGGTGATTGAAGAAGTTAAACGCTTCTTTAACAAAGAACCTCATCGTGGGGTGAACCCTGATGAAGTTGTGGCGATTGGTGCTGCGATTCAAGGCGGTGTGTTAACGGGTAATGTTAAAGACGTTGTGTTGTTGGATGTGACGCCATTGTCATTGGGTATCGAGACATTGGGCGGTGTGTTTACACGATTGATTGATCGCAACACAACAATTCCAACCAAGAAAAGCCAAACGTTCTCTACGGCTGAGGACAACCAAACAGCTGTGACAATTCGTGTGTTCCAAGGTGAGCGTGAAATGGCTGCGGATAACAAAATATTGGGTCAATTTGATTTGGTAGGATTGCCGGCGGCTCCACGCGGAATGCCACAAATCGAAGTTACCTTTGATATCGATGCCAATGGTATCGTGCATGTGTCTGCAAAAGACAAGGCAACGAACAAAGAGCAGCAAATTCGCATTCAGCCCTCAGGTGGATTGAGTGATGCCGATATCGAAAAAATGGTGAAAGATGCCGAAGCCAATGCCGAAGCTGATAAAAAACGCCGTGAATTGATTGAGGCTCAAAACCAAGCGGATACGTTGTTGTATACGACTGAAAAGACGCTGAAAGAGCATGGCGATAAGATTTCTGCAGCGGACAAAGACGCCGTCGAAAAAGATCTGGCTGCGTTGAAAGAGGTTGCAAAGTCTGAGGATCTGGAGACAATCAAAGCTAAAACAGACGCGTTGATGCAGTCATCGATGAAACTGGGCGAGGCAATGTATAAGGCGGCTCAAGAGGCTCAGCCATCAGCTGAATCAGGAGAAACTTCAAAAGACGATACCGTGGTTGATGCAGAGTTTAAAGAAGTCGACGAAGACGACAAAAAATAAGACTTAAAGTGATAAAGCTCCGTGTTCAAAAGTGGAAACTGATTGAATGCGGGGCAATTTTTAATTATGAACATATTTGAGTTTCTGTTGAGGAAGAAGAATGACATCAAAAAAAGATTATTACGAATTGATGGGAGTTGCTAAAAACATTTCACCAGAAGGGTTGAAAAAAGCGTATCGTAAGCTGGCAATGAAATACCACCCCGATCGGAATCAGGGCGATAAAGACGCCGAAGCAAAATTTAAAGAAATTAGCGAAGCATATGAGGTATTGAGCGACGAACAAAAACGAGCAGCTTATGATCAATATGGTCATGGTGCCTTTGATGGTAGCATGGGTGGCGACGCAAGCGGCTTCTCTAACTTTTCAAATATTTTTGAAGAGGTTTTTGGGCGAGGGTTCGGAGGAACAGGTGGGCAACGGGCTCATTCTCAAGGACAGCCGGGATCTGATTTACGATATGATGTGACCATTACCTTAGAACAAGCTCACCAAGGAATGTCTGAAAACGTATCCCTACGTAAGAGCGAAAAGTGTAGCGAATGTAATGGTTCAGGGGCTTCTAAAGGTACTAATTCTTCAACCTGTGACCAGTGTTATGGCGCGGGAACAATGCGATTCCAACAAGGTTTTTTTACTCTGGAACGTATGTGTACAAAGTGCGGTGGAGCAGGTCAAACGATAAAAGATCCCTGTAAACCCTGCGGTGGGTCTGGACGAATTCAGAAACAAAAAACAATCTCAATCACAATTCCCGTGGGTGTCGAAGATGGTACGCGTTTACGTGTTGCCGGCGAAGGTGATGCCGGAATGCGCGGTGGACAAGCGGGGGATTTATACATCTTTATTTCTGTAAAACCTCATGAATTGTTTATTCGACATGGCGACGATATTCATTGTCAGGTGCCTATTCCCATGACTACTGCCGTGCTGGGGGGTGAGGTTGAAATTCCAACAATTGATGGAACAAAAGCAAAAGTGACTATTCCTGCGGGATCACAACCAGGTGAGAAGTTAAGGCTAAAATCAAAAGGAATCAACGTAATGCGTACCACCCGACGGGGGGATATGATAGTTCATGCAATGGTCGAAATTCCCGTGAATTTAAATGCTGAACAGCAAAAACTGATGAAAGACTTTAAGGATTCAGACAAAGGTAAACCTAACGATCATCACCCAAAAACAAAAAGCTTTTTCGATAAAGTCAAAGGGTTTTGGGATAATATGAAGAAATGAGTTGGGTGTAGTCAAACAAACTGAAGTTGCATCATTAGATCATTTCTGAAAAAGAATCTTACTCTAGCATAGTATGTTATACATTTAGTCTGCTTCTTGTTATACACTTGTTCGAATAGATGACGTACTTCTAAAAAAGACGTGTAATAGACATACCCTTTCCAGATTAGAACTTACTTGAGTAAAGGTCATATAAATATTTGACATGTAGAAATACATACAACTGGTTTCAACTTATTGCGTTATACAATTAGTCTAACTCTAATTGGTAACATAGATCTGAATTCATACAATACATTTAGTTATATTAATACACTTTGTAATAATACATATATTTTCATACAGTACCCCATTATACAGATTTTAGTTAAATAAGGACTCAAGCATGTACATTTTAATATGCCTGTTAAATTATACAGATCACTGCGGCTAACCGTCATACAAATGTAAATAAAACTCCATTATTATATAAAAATAGTAGGAAAGATGTGTCTCAGACATACAGATTTAAGGGAAAAACCGCATGGATGCTGGCGGGATTCGGGTCTTTGGATTATACTTAAAAAAATCCTGGGTGTGTGAGGGGGGACAAGCGCGTTACGCGCAAAGCGAGGGGGGTCAACTCGGAATTCCCAGCATGCTTCGCCTTTTCTCACCAAACCCTTTTAACAAAAGTAATAATGTCATACGCTTAAATTTGTTTTACATATTCTTTATGATCCATCCTACACCATACCCCCTACCATTTATTCAATAATTACAGAGAGTATCCCGATTCAAGATGAACATTATACATCCACTATCTTTATAATCTTTTTATTTGACTTTGTAGTAGTACTACCAATACTTTAGGGATGATAAATTATATAGGAGTACAAGATGAAGTTTGGCTATGCACGCGTATCAACAACGAACCAGGATTATGAGATCCAGTTGGAATCCCTTAAGTCATACGGATGTGAACGAATCTACGATGAGAAGATAAGTGGTAAGACGAATGAGAGAGAGCAACTGCAGGCATTACTGTTAAGCCTACGCGAAGGTGACATAGTGGTGGTGTATAAGTTAGATCGTCTAGCAAGAAGTCTTAAAGGTATGTTGGAGATCGTGGAGACTATTAATAAGAGAGGCGCAGGACTTGTGTCCTTAAACGCTGGAGACATGTGCGATACCACAACTGCGATGGGCAGAGCATTCCTTCAAATCGCTGGCGTGTTCGCAGAGCTGGAGCGAAGCATGATTGAAGAAAGAACTAGTAAAGGACGTGAGGCAGCACGCGCGCGTGGCGTAGTGTTTGGGAAACCTCGAGGCAGTTCAAACAAGGCGACCGCGGCAAAACTTGAGAGGATAAAGATATACCTTAAGGCTGGGCAGAGCTGGTCATGGATTGGAAAAGAGGTAAAATGCTCGCAAACACTGGTTAGTCGAGCGGCAAAAGAGTTGAAAGAAATAGAAGAATAGGGTAGGAAAGAATGTAAAAATAGGGTAATATATTTACCCTTTTTACTGCAACTACCATTCTATCACAATTAACTTCTCTATCTTCTTCATCTTCTTCATCACTAACTTCATCACTATCTATATTAGTTTATCGAATATCATTACAAGTACTAAAATTTGCATCTCTAGTGTAAGCGTAATCTGAATTTTCATCTATGTCTATCTCTGGTTTTTAACTTAAATCTGGCTTAAATTTATGGCTGAGTGTCAACGAAGTCATAAATTTATTATAATGAAAAAAACAATGTCATACGTTATCAATATATATTTTTTTATACAAACCAATCTAATTCAAATACTCTATAAAATAGATGTGGTAATGCAATACCTCAAATATAATTTTTCACTAGACAATACTATTATTAAATATATATTTTGTCAAAATGGAATCTCAAACATTCCAATACGTGAGTTTTAAAGTTAATTCAATGAAGAGGAAATGAAATGGAAGCAATTGGTTTCGCAGCACTATTTATAGGGTTATTTTGGGTTTTCATGCATTACACAAAATAAATATGAAAAGGCAATAGTTATATGTCTAATTTAATCAAAAAGCTACTCCTGACAGCATTTATTCTGTTAGGTTGTACAGTTATATACACAGAAGCACGAGATTACACTGATGAGAAGTTTGAAAAATTTTCACGTGAATGTGTGTTAATGTTAATAAAGCGTAAATATGCATAGAAAGTAATAAGAATAATAATGGATGAAGAAAAAGCATTGGATACATTAAATTTTTACAAGGATAAAGGCAGTGCGTCCTTAATCCTGATTACAGGTAAAAAGCAGAAACGTGAAGATCTAATATCCAAGTTTATAGATAGTGAACCAATATTTATTTTCAAGGCTACTCCTCAAACAACACTAAAGGATTTTGCAGACGAGTATTACAATTGGATTGGCTACGACAAAGGGGTACCGAAGAACTGGATGGATATGTTTTCAAAAATGAAAAATGTTCAGCTAATACCAGATATCAGATTAATATTTGATGAAGTAAGCTACATGGAATTCCCAGATTCTATGTTTATCCCATCTCTAAAATATGCTTGGGATAATATTTTCAGCGAGAACCCAGATTTAATCCTAATCCTTGGTTGTACCGATGAGACTTGGATGAGAGAACGAGTTTCTTTCAATCCTGCATTTGTAGGGAGGATCTCTCAACTCATAAGGCTTGAAAAAAATTAAACGTTAGTTATATGGATGAATAAATGGAAATTTCAGAAGACGAATATCAAGATAGATTAAAAAGTTATTCTGACGCCAAAACAATATGGGATTTAAGAGATTCGATAATTCAAGAAGGTGGAAGAATGGGTAAATTAATGGAGGAATTGAAAGCATTCGAAATAAAGGAATATAAAAGAAATAAAAAGAGAGAAGAAGAAAAAGCAGAAGCAGAAACGAGAATGAAAGAAGAAAGCTTTATCGCTATTTCGCCAAGTTCTGACAAAAAACAATCACTCAATGAAATTAGAGATCTTTTTAAGGGTCATTTGATTTGTGCTCTATTCGCAATAGAAATGAAATTTGAGCCTAAAACGCGTGATGATTTGAAAGATTCTATCATGAAATATTTATTTAAAAATTGTAGTTACTTAGATGAGAAATTTTACTCGAGATTCTCACACGATGAAAACTTTAGAGAAGATGTGATGAATTATTTAACTATTGAGTTTATGAACGTTTACCCAACAGAGGATTAGTGAAAAAAACGAATGTACTCAAAGATTATGAATGAAAAAGGGTTATACTCTAACGATCAAAAATGAATGAAAATGATCGCTAGTTTTATTAACGATCATAAATGAAAGTAAGGAGAAATAGATGGAATATATAATAGTAATCTCATGCGGAATAACGACCTCAATTATCGTAACTTTTATTTTTAGGAGAATGATCAATAAACGTTTGGAGAATTTAATGCGAGCATCAGAATCACTCGAAAGTTTACTAATTCAATTGGAACGCATAGAAAAAAGAAATGTACAATTTGATCAACAATTACCTGAAGTACTGCCTTATACGACGCCTAAACTGACTCAAACTGAAGGGCATACCATTCACAAGTCTGGGTTTATAAATCTATTTCATAGCTTGGAAGCAGGTATTTCTGGTGAGATTTTAAAGAATAACCCCACTAATAAGGAAGATTTATGGCTTGCGATTAAAACATGGTTCCGTAATCCAAAATGTTTCGATAAATATTTCGGAATGTTTAAAAATGAAAGCGAAGCTTTAATCCAGTCTGCAGCTCTGTACGTATTTGAATACTTTTCTAATAAATACTTTCCTGGAGAATAAACTTTATGGAATATACATTAATACTTTTTTTAGTATTAGGAATTATTTTAGCTAAGCGATATCAACTTAAAAAAGTTGAAGAACAACGTCAGTACAATGAACGTTTAAATAAAAGCCTAGCCTGGGATAATTATTTTATAGATAAACGAATTAAATGGAATGAAATGTATAATAAAATAGAAGACGAGCGCCGGCTGAGGGAGTGGAAATGCCCGGAAAGTCTAAAGCATTTGTTTAATACTGAAAATCAAAAAAGGAATAAACTTTAATCCATCATAGGGCAGGTTGACAGGACCTGCTTTACTCCCATTTATTCACTCCTTTATATTCTTTTTATATCCTTATTCTTTAAATTCCCAATAAACACTGGTGTTTTCGTCATAAATATAAAAGCAATTTTATTAGTTTTTTTAACCTACCTAGCATAATATTTAAGTGTAAGTTGAAAGGAATTTGAAAATGAATACAGTTTTAAAAACAATACAAAAACTAAAAATACCATGTCAGGTAAGCCATGATTTCATGCCGAGATTGAATGATCGCAACGAATATTCGATGACTCGTACTGAAGAATTTTTCGACGAACTTAAAATGGTGAAAATGTTAGCTTTGGACTTAAAAAGGACATTCCTATCCTTCACTTTATTTGAAGACGATCCCGAATTTGAAACAGTGATTCCATCTCTTTTGGAAAAACAATTGCAATCAATCTTTAAAATAAGAGCAAATATCGAACACTCATGGTTCTTGAACGATGTCGCATTGTATATGGTTGGAACTTTTTTATATATGAAACATATTATTGTGAAATATTTGCCCGAACGCGAGGAATACGATTTATCCCAGTTTTGCTTAGAATGTGCTGACTTTTGGGCAGACTTCCACAAACGTCTATGTGATGGAATATAGGAGGTTCAGATGAACTTAATTAAAATGAACTGGTTAAAGGTTATTAAGCGTTGTGTCGCAGAGAAAGACTGGCAATACGACTTAATGAAAAAATGTATAGAACGATTTGCACAAGTTAAAATAGAAGGATAGGAGTACGTAAAATGACAGAGTTAAAATTGAAAAAGCTGACAGAATTAGACAAAAAAATTATATACACTTGTGTAGGAAAACGTCCAAAAGGTGTGAGTTTTGACCTTATGGCTGAATGGTTAATTGAATATTATGGATTACCTAAAGAAGAAATATTTTCGAGTTGGAATGATATAAGATTGAGCGGTTTTAAAGCAAATACTTCTCTACTCCCAACGGCTTTAGTAAATTTCTTTAAAGTTAAGAGTGATGATTTGAACGATCCTACGCGTACTCCATATAATAAAATTGAGGTGAAAAGAAATAAAATAAACAAGGAAGAATCGTCATCAGATCTAGAGCTTTTGAGACGTGAGAATGCCGAGTTAAAAGAAAAGATTGGTAAGCTTGAACTTGAGCTACAGGCTAATAAAGTCCTAGGCGACAAACTATCTTTTCAATTCTAAAGATAGCAAACACCCCCTCACTTTGGAGGGGGTGATCTAAAATCTTTGCGTTTCTCTCGTGTTTAAAACAGTCCTAGAACTCTTCATTCTTTCGAAAACATTTTTAGGACGTTGTGGCTTTTTCATATCTCATTTAAACTTATCTCTAGAAAAATGGAAGTGGTTGGGATATATTCATAGTGGTTCACCCTTCTTCTAAAAATTCAAGAACTCACTTTTTAGTGGGGAACAGGGGTTTATATCCCCTAGGGTGAGCTTTCCTATATACATTTTTCACTTTTTAATACTAAAATAGTTTGCTATAGATTCTTTTTTAGGAGTTTTAAAATGAAACCAGTTGAAAATCTTTTATTAACATTTGGAATGTTCATAAGCCTTCTCGTCTTAAGTATTGCGAATGGAGCAAGTATTGCCGACCAAGACTCAACCATAAATTCCGTGACTTCAAGTTCAGACGAGTCAATCGAATTAATCAATGCGCAGAGATTAATATTAAGAGAAGAGAGATGGGTTTCAAACCATGATGGAAGTTTATTAACTCTTCAAGTACATGGTAGAGTCAAAAATTATAGAAAAATCAGACGATTCATAGATGAAGGTAAATCAAATCGAGCTATACGATTACTGAATTCTATTTCCACGAAAGACAGGATTGTTCTGCCGATTGATATTTTGATTTTGTCAGAATATTATACATTTCTAGGGAATTACGAAAAAGTATTTCACCTTCTTTTTCTCTTACAACAATATCCAGTACACGTCAATCAAAACACATGGCTTTATGCCTATAATTTACTTCAACGATTAGGGGAAGTAGATCTGAGTGTATTTTTTGAACCCTTCCTGCCCGAAAACGAACCACAAGATATTTTTGAATCTATCGAAGACTTTACACTATAAGGGTTAGGTCAAATATTTGTGTTTCAAGGAAAGAAATTCCCCGTTATTACGGGGATTTGACTTAAAATGGGATATCATCATCAATATTAAATGCAGATTTAGTTTTTGTAGATTTTACCACATTCTGTACTGCTGATTTCGCCTCCGTAATTTGATTTGCGCCTGCAACTTTGCCAAAAAGTATTATCGCTCCTCCAAATTTATTAACGTTGATCGCATACTTTTCTATCCATTCACCCTTTTGGTTTTTCCATTTCTTGTTAGAAAGATTTCCCCTTACCATTGCGTATGAGTTCAACCCTTGATTCAACAAATCATCCATTACTCCGTCATCAGAACATTCAATGTTGTGTACTTCTTCTTTGACTTTTTCTTCCCCTGTTTTTTTGTCAATCCAGCGATCCTCTGTGACAAGTTGGAATTTGCATATTTTGAAGTTGTTAAGGTCTAAAATTTCGGGAGTGGTGGCTATTCGCCCTGAAAGTATTACTAAATTTGTTGATTTCATTTTTTATTTTTTTTCTTATTACTACTATGATAAATTATTAACCAGGTTGAAGAAAATAGCAAGAGTAAATTATAATGACCATCGAGATAGGCAAGAAATTTAACAAAATTCTAGCATATGTTCCAATAACAGGCGCAATCGAAGAAATGGATGAAACATGTGCAGAGTTCATGGCATGGTGTAAAGGTGAAAAAATTAAAGTACACCGTCTTTTCGTTGAACCAAATTTAATCGATTACCCAATTCTTCAAGAGCTTAAGGAATATATTGAAGAAAACGACCTAGTTGTTTTACCAACCCTGGATGGTTTGTTTAAAACTTCTGGTGAGCTCTTAGAAGCAATACAAAATCTTTGTGATCGGAAGTGTAGCTTTTATACTCGAGACGAAGACTTGTTTTTGAATTTCTTTGATCCTTCTGAAAAGCAAAAAAATATTAACGAAACTACTCTTCTTGGTATTCGAAAAGCAGCAACTTTTGAAGACTCAATTAAACTAATTCGGATGCGTAAGGATTTATTGGATAGAAAGTTAAGCGGTAAACGCATTGCTAATCGATTCGTTTTGTCTAGGGAGGCTAAGAAAGAAATCGTGGCGCAAAAAAGAGCTGGGATAAAAGTTACTGAAATTGCCAAACACTATTGTATAAGTAACGACAAAGTTATGGAAGTTATTACGAAACAAAATAAAGCAGAATTGAGTTGTTGGATATAAAAAGGAGTCCCGAAGGACTCCTTAATTATACACCCAAGAATTATGACCAAATGGTTCATCGAAGGTTATCTTACAGCTTGACTCGCTAATTTCAAAGCAATTTCGCGCTGAATTTCTTCATATTCGTTATCTTCGGATATCAGAACATTAGTATTCATCATCAATCCTACAATTTCGATAGCGTTTGTAATCGTTTCAATTGCTACATTGACTGGGTCGAGAACTCCGTTCTCAAATAAATTTACTTGATTATCTTCCACGCTCTTAGTTGGATCAAGCATTTTCAAGTTATAACCCTTCCAAGTTTTCAAATCTTCAGAATTATTTTCTGGTAAACGAAGATTTTCATTGTAGTTTATGGTAATCGATTTGTACAAATCGTGCACAGTTTTTACAAATGCATTGCTAATTATGGACTTTAAAGAAGGATATTCTTCTTTTAGCTGGTTAGCTAAATAACTGAAAACGGTACATCCACCTGGAACTACGCCATGTTTTCTTGCAGATTGAACCGCACAAATTGCATCTTCAACTCGATCTTTTGTTTCTTTCGTGGACTGGGATGTTTTACCTCCAACAGAAATAATTGCTACGCCATCCGCAAGTCTCGCCAATCGTGAGCCTTGATACGCAGCTTCAGAATCTTCAGTAGTTTTGTCCATCAAGTCGCGAATTTTAGTAGATTGTTCTTTGATAATGTCAGCTCGATCTGGACTTGGCAAAATAACTGTCTTGTCCATTTTACATATAATTCGCTTAGCTGAACCCATATGCTTGACCCTAGCTGCGTTTCTCCCTGAAAGTGGTCCTAACTCTAATGCGTTCTTATTAGAAATAACTTTGCCACCAAACACTATTTCGAGGTCGGTGTAAATATCATTAATTTGATATTCGTCCAAACCATGAAACATTTTGTTTAAAGAAATGCAGCAGCAACGGAAGAAATTCCCGTTTTCTTTGATGTTTGTAACCAAACCTGCTTCTGCGATAAAGGAAATATCTTTTGCAATAAGAACGAATGGTCTTCCAATAATCTTTGGATCTTCAGAAGAGAAGAAGTCAGCGAAAATATGTTTAATTTGCTCCCAGGAGCGAATCTCAATATCAGTCAAAACTATAGCTGGATCGTCGAGCGAGCATTCGATTTTACCTGCTTGGTTTGAATAATATTGAGATGTCATTCCCACAGGGAGGTATACTCCCTCACTAGAAAATACGGTAGTCTCTTTGTTTTTTGATTCCTCCATAACAAAGTTTCCATCTTTCCCAAGTTTCGATAATCCTTCTGCGATAATTTTTACTATCTCCTCATCTCCATTTGAAGAGGTGTAGGCTACCTTCTTTAGGATTTCTTTATCTTCTTCGACGTCTATTTTAATCTCTTCAAGCTTATCAACCAGACGTTTCCCAATATTCTTCATTTCTGCCACTTCTTGTGTAGAGAATGGGATAGATTCGCCGGAATTCATACCCTCGAAAGTTCTTGAATCCAGAGCGGAGTTTAAAAGATGACGAGCAAATATAATAGCCGTTGTTGTTCCGTCCCCAACTCGATCAACTGTTTTTAACGAAACTTCTTTAAGAGAATTTAAACCCATGTTCATAAAAGTGTCCCGAACATTAGTTTCACGCGCAACCGAAACACCGTCTTTAGTTGATTTAGGCAAACCCATACGTGTTTCAATCATTACGTTCGCTCCGCAAGGGCCGAACGTTGATGAAACAGTTTTGTAAAGCGTTTCCACGCCTGCTCGTAATGCTTCACGAGCTTCTGAACCGTATAAATATTTTTTAGCCATGTTTTTATCCTTTTATATAATTGTTTTCTTCAACTCAAACTTTTCAAAATCTTCGTCAACCAAAACATAAACATAGTCTTGGTCGTGACGTAGTCGAAACCATTCGGTCGCCTGAATCATGATGATTAAATCTGAGTGTTGCTTTTCTTTCAATCCCGCAATTACGTTTTTAATCCAATTTTCGAGGTCTGCCCGAGGATCGGGTATTTCCTCATAAAATATAATTTCTTGGATTGCATTGAAAACTGGTGTGTTGATTAATGTTGAGGTGTTTTTTGAAAAGTTAACGATCTTTTTTTTAAAGGTTTCACACTCAATCCCATTAGAAGAGATTATAAATTTATCGTGAAATAGATTACCTCCATTGGATTTCCGCCATAAACATTCCATCAAAAATAATAATTTCATGTAATGCGCAGAGCTTATGGGCATCTCGAAATCTACTAAATATTTGACTGGAATCAACGTACTAACCATAACCTCTAAACTATTTCTCCATTATTTGTTTAAAAGTATAAGGGCACTCACTCGGGTAATTCTCTAAAAATCCTTCGTCATATTTCATAAGAATAGTTAATGCTCCGTAGTAGTAATCCTTGACTACTTGATCTAAGTTTACTTCTTCCTTCGACAGTAGTTTTTTAAGATATTTCTTAACTTCCTTTCTTGCTAAAAGAAATCTTTCCTCATTAAAATAATTTTTGTCGATTATTTCATTTCTAAATTCTTTTAGTAATTTATAAGCAACCAGATAAATAATATTTTGGTTAAAAACATAAGTGTTATAAGCTTGCTTACCTTCCGATTGAGATGGTGGGAAAGAAGGCTCCGAGTATTTAAGAATAGATTGTAATGTAATAAGTTGTAGTTTCATCAAAGATCATCTATTTCTTATAATTTTTATATAAGTTTAACTAAAACTGGTTCTAAAGCAATGGATTTTTATCAATAAACTATTTCTCCATTATTTGTTTAAACGTATATGGACACTCTTCTGCATAGTCTGAGCGAGATCCTTCTTCTTTTTTCATTAATTCAATTAATGCTCCGAAATAGTAATTTTTAACTAGTTCATCAGGATTAACTTCTTCCTTCAAAAGAATTTTCTTAAGATATTTTTTGGCAAGCTTTCTTACAGAAAGAAATGTATCTGTATTGAAATATTCTGTATTTTTTATTTCATTTCTAAATTCTTTCACGAGTTTATATGCTATAAGATAGGTGATATTTTGGCAAAAAACATAAGTATTATATGCATGTTCACCTTGCGATTTAGGAGGAGGAGAGGGAGTCTGTGTGAGAGCCATTATTCTATCAAACGAAACAAATTCCACAGCATGTGACCTTTAATTAAAATTTATATTTAGTTTAAACGAAACTGGTTCCAAAGCAATGAATTTTTATCTATCTAGGCGCATTTTATCGCGATAATCGTAGTCTTTTAACTTATAAATTGTTGCCTCCATAGCTTCTTCATATCTTTGTGGCTTGTAGTGTTCCTCGGTTCCGATATATTTTCTATCAGCTAACCAGTCGATCGTCATGGTAAAGGTGTCCATCAGATCGCGAGCTTCCCCAACTACATGGGGGAACTGTGTGCAAATATCGATAAATCTTTCTCCAAAATAATCAGCTTTCCCGATATAGGGATATTTGCCCATAACATAAACTCTGCCAGATTCAACGTACGGTTGCGTTAAACGAGCACGCATAGTTTTACCGTCTTCCGTCTTCCCATACTTGGTTGTTCCAAGCGCGGGAGGAGTGTACTGCAACGCGTTTAATCCAATTTCTCTTAACGATTGCGCTAGCGAAATACCGTTCGCTTTGGCTTCAATAAGTAAATGCGTGCATGGGTAACTACCTTCCATGGGATTGGCTAAGTCAGTATCAAAAATATTTTTAGACATACGAATAACCATTTTTCTTAGGTCATTCCATTCCACCCTTCCATACCAGAATGATAACAACATAACGTTGTACACTCCACGTTCGTCGCGGAATAGTCCGTAGCTCGAACATGCAGAAAATGAGGCTGTTGAAGATGTCGAAATTGCTGTGTCCCAAGAAGTAATGATAAATTCGAATGGAGGAAGTTCACCGTGATTCCAAACCTTAAACCAGTTTCTCTCGAAGATACCACCCGAAGTAGGCAACGGTTCACATTGATAAAGTGACGAATAAGCTAGGGGTGACATTGTTGAACGAATGAATTCGTGTTGTTCGACGGAATGTCTTTCCGGGTTTATGTATTCATTTTCGAATGTTCGGGGGTCTTGCCATAAAATTTTATCTGAACCAGGAAGATACGTCGTGCATCTTCTTGCAGATTTGAATTGAAAAGGTATTTCAACACAAACTGTTCCGGGCAAATTCTTAGCTTTAACGTGTCCAAACAAATCATTCGGATGCACTCTGTGCTGACCAATTAAAAAACGTGTTGTTTCGGGGTCGATTTGACGATGGATAAAAATATTATCAAAATCTTCGCAAACTTTTTCGATTGAAGCTACATTATTTTTGTCTTTAATGTTGTTCGGGTCGTCGAAAGATATAATCGTCCCTCCTCCGGAGGTGATCTGCCCACCATAAGAAGCAGCAATTCTTTCTCCACCTAGGTTGTTTTGGGTGATCATGCGATTTTGTTTTGTTAGGTAGAAATCCATTCCGAATAATTGTTGAAATGCAGGATGACGAATAATGTTCTGCATATACTCATTATCTCGTGTCGCATATCTTTCCGCGTAACAAGTATTTAAAAAACGTTCTTTGGGATTTTTTATCCATATCCAAGCTGGATAGATTACGTTCCAAAAAGTGGATTTTCCTTCTTTGGGGGGTTCCGTCCAAAGAAGAAACTTAATTTTGTTTTCCTGGAAAGCTTTTCCGTGTATGACACGGGCTTCAAATGAGTAACCCTTTTTTAAAGGAGTAGATGTTCCAGCATAAGGCCAAAAATCTTCCGTGAATGCGCCTAGATCGTTTCGGTACTTTTCTTTCAATTCATTAATTAATGGATCAACCGCTCCGTTAAGGAGTTTCTCAATACCATTATATTTTGATTTGATACGATTTACTTCCGCGTTTAACGCTTTTAAATTAGCCATTTTTCTTATTATTTTTAAGCTAATTGAATTTTGGCTTAAAATTTGAATATAGTCAATTAATTAGGCATTTTATATAAATCTGGGCTTGAAAAAATGAACCCCCCCTATGGCAGAGCCGTAGGAGGGTGTTGTCCTTTTTAGGGGACAGAATAAATTATATTAAATATTGCTTACACAATCAAGCCTTAAATTCTTGCTTCTAAGTCATCAATTCTACTTTTTAACTTTTTCATCTCATTTAGTAATAGAACACTCAACATACTGTAGTTAATAGAGAATGGTTTTTTTTCATTATAGCAGACGAGCTCCGGAATTATTTTATCGACTTCTTCAGCAATCATACCAAAACATTTTTCTCCCGAATCTATATGCGTATAATTGACGGGACGTAAATCATAAATCTTGTTAGTATCAATAGTTAAGTCGACTATATTCTTTTTGAACTTTTTACTGGAAGCCAACAAGTAAATGCGATTTCCTGATCTTACCAAAGCTGTGCCTGTTCCACTGGTAGTGATATTAGGCATATTGATGTCTTGTTGGTTAAGATACAGGGATGTACCAAAAAGACTGGTCGTTGCAACCCCAGTATTAATGTTAACATCCTGGTTATTCGAAACGACGTTTAACGCACCTGTCAAACTTAGATTCGCAGTAGTCAGAAAAGTAGCCGCTGTTCCTGTATTTATAACTCCGGCTGCATTGTTAGTAGTAAAGTTGAACGCGTTATTGACATAAAAAGTTCCACAAGTAACGTTAAAATTCGCTGTTCCATTAAAATATGACGCTGTGTTTCCAAAATTTACTTGAAAACCACCTGTTGTTTGCGAATAACCGTTACTCGCAGTAAGCAACCCTCCGCTAGAAACTGCTCCAGAAGAAGTAACCGAAGTAGCAGAAACGCTAGCCAGCGTTGAATTTCCGTTTACAGAAAGAGTACCAGAAACAGTCTCGTTGCCGG
>Ga0213919_1000073_pt1 | contig 54537 bp, 63 predicted proteins | sample McNCre317MG_FD_161056 | JGI IMG/M metagenome (GOLD analysis project Ga0213919, IMG submission 161056) | Freshwater microbial communities from McNutts Creek, Athens, Georgia, United States - 3-17 MG | ecosystem: Environmental > Aquatic > Freshwater > Creek | place: USA: Georgia | collected...
GCCGGCACCGGCGCCTGCGCCGCCAGCGCCACCCGCCGCGGCGCAGCGCCAGCCGTTCGAAGTGACCGTCCTGTTCCCGTTCGACAAGTCAACTCTCGACGCGAACGCCCGCACAGCCCTGGACGTCGCTGCCAGGTACGTGCAAGCCACGCCAGCCGCCAAGCTGGTGCTGACCATCGGACACGCCGACCGCAAGGGCGCCGCCGCCTACAACGTCGACCTGTCGCGGCGTCGCGCCGAGTCCGTGAGCGCATTCCTCTTGGCGGCCGGCGTGCGCCCCGAGATGATGCGCATCGAGTACCGAGGCAGCACCGAGCCCGTGTCACCGCAGGATGAGCGAAACCGACGCGCCACCTTGCAGGTGATTGAGTAAAACTATCAGCAAAAATGAGTAAGAGCAACTAGAATGGGCGCTCTTTTACTGGGGGATGTGATGAGTGATGTGACTTACTCGCAGTGGCTCGAAATGGGCTACACGAAGGTTTTGCTGGAGCAGATCAAGGGTATGGCAGGCGACTGCCCTGACCCTGGTGCCTGCGAGGCTGGCATGATCTGCCAGGCGGCTGCGGAGAGGTTGACGTCGGCGCAGCATGCCGACCATCTGCCGCCCGGCCACCCCGATCGCGCCAAGGCATTCTTCGCCAGCCGGCCGATGCCGACCACTGCTCCGGTGGCGCCTCTGGCGGACACCATCCGCGCGATCGCAGAGAACGTCGATGTCACCGGCGCAGATGGGTATGGCAGTCTATGGCAAGCGCAGCCTGGCGACCCCGACGATCAGTGCACCACCCGTGAAGATGGCAAGCGCATGTACTTCGCGCCGACAACGGATTGGATCCCGACGTCGCATTCATCGGCTATTGATGCGACCGGCGCTCCCGACACCCAGTGCACCACCCACGGGGACGGCGAGTGCGACGCGCAGGGGTCTTGCATGCATGCCCCGCCCGCCGCATCGCGGGTGCCGCTGACGCCGGCACAGCAACATGCGGATGAACTGCGCAGCCTGCTGTCCGGCTGGGTCGACAGCTTTGCCGACTGCATCGAAGGCGGCGAGTCCGACGAGATGGTGGTGGCGACCCGCGCCGCGCTCGCAAAGACTGAGGCCTCCAGCCAGGAAGGCGGTGCAGCATGACCCACCGCGTCTACAAATACCAGCTACCCGGGCTGAGCGACTGGATCACCATGTGGATGCCCGCTGGCGCCGAGCCGCTGTGCGTTCAGGTGCAGAACGACCAGCCATGCATGTGGGCGCGGGTGGATATCAGCCAGCCACCCACAGTGTACCACTTCCGCGTCGCTGGCACGGGACACGACCTGGGGAGCAACGTTGGCAGGCACATCGGCAGTTTTCAGATGCACGGCGGCGCGCTGGTGTTCCACGTTTTTGCGGATGGGGTTGAGCAGAAAGGCGGTGCAGCATGAGCACGGACAAGCCGCTGGCGTTGGCGCTGGCCGATAGCGCGCACCTTGGGTATCGCGTGGGGTGGCAAAAGCAGGCTCAGTCCGAACTGCGCCGTCTGCATGCGCGAGTGCAGGAGTTGGAGGCCGCCACAGATCCGGGTAAACGGTGCCCATGCGGCTACCCAATGCCGTGCGCCATAAATGTCCCCATCGGGTTCTGCAGGAATGGCGGTGCAGCATGAGCGCCGACAAGCAACCCAAGGCGCTACGGCTGGCTGATGCGCTCAAAAGCCGGACGCGCTGGCATGACTTGACCGACGACCAGTGCGATGCGGCAGCCGCAGAGCTGCAACGCCTGCACGAGCTGAATGCGCAGTTGCTGGCGGCGCTGCGCGGCTGCATCAGCGAGGCTGAACATGTCGGCGCTGACGGCTGGATGACTGGCGGAATGCACTCTGACGAGTATCGCGCGGCAGTCGCAGCCATCGCAGCCGCAACGCAGGCCACCCTATGACCACCGACACCTTCCTCCACCAAGCCGAGTCCTTCCTCACCCGCCACGGCCGCCGCGCCTGGTGGCAGGTGATGGGTGACCACGGTGTCGATACGCTAGCTGGTGCGATCGAGAAGCGGGACAGGATCGCGGAGACGATGCGCGATATCGACGCCATCACCAGCGGGCTTCCCGGCCCCGAGGCGTGACCCCACACTCCCCGCATGGCCCTACTTTTCGACCTCGCAGCCCTATCCGCACGCCAGACCGACGCGGTCCTGCATGACATTTTCTGCAAGGCCCACGGGCACGAGGGCGACGGCGATGGGATATGGGCACCGGTCGACAACCCGTTTCTGGAGCGGATCGTTCAGCTATTCAGCGACCGTGGCCTGATGCGGATCGGAAGGCTGCGCGACGAGCTGCAGGCGTGGCTGGCTGGGGACCGGCACCAGGCCGGCGAGGCGAAGCCGCGCCCGCCGACAGATCGCGTCGTCTGGACGGATCAGGAGCTTGGCGTGGTGCGCCTGTACCTGCGCTCTCTGCCGCCAGACGCATGGACGATTGACGATCACATGCTGCTGGTGGACTTCCTGCACCAGCGCTACATGAGCCCGGACGACCTGCGCACGGAGGCCGATTGGCTGGCGAGCCGGTCCGTCCTCATGGGGCGCGTGCAGTCGCAGATGGACACGCTGACGACCAAGCAGGCTGACGCCGTACTGGCGGCAGAGTCCGTCCCGGCATGGCCTGAACTCGCCGGGCAGGTGCTGTCATTCGCCCGCAACCGCTGCGCCGATGCCGTCACCAGGGTGAGCGAAGGCATGCGGCTGCAACTGCGCCAGACGATCGCTCAGGAGGTGGAGCAGGCGCACCTGGCGGGGCGGCCGGTGTGGTCGACGGCGCTTCAGACGAGGCTGCAGGATGAGTACATGGTGCAGAACAGGGACTGGCGGCGCGTGGCGCTCACCGAGTCAGCCGAGGCGCTGAATCAGGGGTTCGTGGCCTGCCAGGAGCCGGGCCAGAAGCTCAAGCGGGTGGAGCAGTACAAGGGCGTCTGCGCGTGGTGCGCGAAGATCGACGGGCGGGTGATGGAGGTGGTTGACCCGAGTGAGCCGGAGAAGGATGGGGAGAGGCAAATTTGGGTCGGGAAAACGAACGTCGGCCGAAGCGTGGCGCCTCGCAAGCGCGTGGGTGATCTGCTGGTGGAGCGTGAGCCGGATGAGCTATACCATATCGCTTCCGGCGCCCAACATCCAAATTGCAGAGGCAGATGGGTTCCCGTCATCACCGACAAGCCCGGTGATGACCAGCAGTTCGGAGACTGGTTGCGGGCTACTTTGCAGGGCGTGACGGCAGCATAGGGCTATGGCCAAGCCCGCCCCTCTCTACGTCCACCGCCCTGTCACCAACGCTGCGGACTTGGTGGCGTGGGCCCGCTCGCAGGGATTCAAGAGCCCCATGCCAGCCGAGAAGTGGCACGTGACGCAGGCATACAGCCGCAAGCCGGTGGACTGGCACGCGGCTGGTGACTCGTTCGACAAGTTGAAGGCCAGCGGCGGCGCGCGCACCGTGTCGCCTCTCGGCAAAGACGGCGCCGTGGTGCTGCACTTCGATAGCGCCGACCTGCGCCGCCGCTGGCGCGAGTTCCGCGACGCTGGCGCCTCATGGGACTACGATGCCTACCGGCCGCACGTGACCATCACCTACGACGGCGGCGACGTGGATCTGTCCAAGGTCGAACCCTACACAGGGCCGATCGAGTTCGGCCCCGAGGTGTTCGAGGCACTGAAGGAGAACCCGATGGCGAAGGCCCTTCCGTTGGTACTGCTCTTCAAGTCCATGGTCCCCACCTACACCCGCCACGACGGCACCGTAGTCCAGGCCCACAGCACCAAGGTCCAGCGCCGAGCCAGCGCGCACCCTGGGCAAGGCGACCTGTTCCGCGAACCGTCCAAGCCGCTGGGGCCGAACCCCTACAAAGGCAAAGGCCCTGTGAAAGACACTGGTGATCTATTCGCTGACACGGATGAGCGGCAAGCCAAACCACGGGCGCCTGCCACGGAAACGCCGGAGTTTAAGAAGTGGTTCGGCAATTCAAAGGTTGTGGACAAGGATGGGAAGCCGCTGGTGGTGTATCACGGCACCAAGTCAGATTTTGGTGCTTTCGATCTGAAGCGCGCAGGAGCAAGCGATGATGGACTGGCTGGCCGAGCTTTTTACCTGACCTACAACCCGGAAGAAGCAAGCGGATACGCGGAGGGTGATAACTTCGGCAGAGGTGACTCACCGAACGTGATGCCTGTTTTTGTGTCCATGCAAAACCCTTTGCGTATCGTTGACGGCAAGCTGCCGGATGGGCGGAGTGTTATGTCTGTGCATAATGGGTTTGGCTCTGGCATCAATAGCAAAGGCGGCGCAGAGGTGCAGCGCATCGCCAATGAAGGCGGACATGACGGCGTCATGTGGGTCCGCCGCGATGGCGGTGTCGGGCATGTTGCTGTTTTTAGACCCAACCAAATCAAATCTGCAACCGGCAACCGTGGCACCTTCGACCCCAGTGAGGCCGACATAACCAAGGCCCTTGCTGGCGCCAGGGTGGTGCTGCGCAAGTCAGGCGACCAGCAACTGGATGCACTGATCGCCGAGCACGAGCGGCTGGTGGGTGTGCTGAATTCGCCAGACCACGCCGACGACCGGCGAGAGGCCAAGAAGCAGGCGCGCGAGCTGGCGGGCTATCGGCGCGAGCGGCAGGCGCAATGACGCAGGGCTGGCACCCGCGCGAAGTCACCCAAGCCTGGGCCGTCATCTGGCCGGACGGGCGAATGCTTGCAGACACCAGCTTCAACGACGAGCAGCACGCTTGGCAGGTCTGCCTGGGTTGGCCGGATGCCGACGAGATCGAAGCGGCCAAGCGCAGGGGCGCAAGAGCAGTTCGAGTGACCGTCGTCGCGCCGGCATCGTGACCCCACACTAGGCCCCGCACCAAGCGAGGCCACGCATGCTCATCCTGTTCGCCAAGTCCCAGCAGTCCCTGTTCGTCAACATCCCCGTGCACGTCAAGGGCACCGTCCGCAAGGACGGCACGCGGGTGGCGGACCACATGAGCATGCGGCGCAAGAAGCTGGAGCCGCACCAGGCGGCTGAGCACCACCAGGCAGGGCTGTTCGGGGACGCAGAGCACCACGCCGCGCCGGCTGGGCCGAAGCTGGGCGCCAAGCTGACTAAGTTCCTGCAGCGCCACGGCGGCGCGGCCCGCATGGCGGACACGCTGGCGGGGTTCACGCCTGAGCAGCGCGCGAAGATGCTGGACATGATGGCGGTGCTGGGGGGTGTGTCGGCGAATGAGGTGCATCAGGCGCTGAGTGCGCATGGCGCAGATCAGCCCACTGGCCACACCGAGCCCACCAGCCCTGCCGAGCCCGACCTGTTCTCCCAACCCGCCGAGGCCAGCGCCCAGGCGCCCGCCGCACCCGCGGCCACCACCCCGGAGTCCACCCCCACCCATGTGCCCGAACCTGCGAAAGCTGCAGAAGAAACAAGCGCGGCGCCTGCGCCGAAAGCAGACCCTGAAGGCGGCGTCGTCAGCAATGGGACTGGTGCAGCGGCAGTAGCCGACCATGGCCCGCGCGACGGCGACCGCAATGCGGAAGGGTTGGTGTTCAAGGATGGCCGCTGGCACAGGGAGGAGCCCGCGGCCGAGCAACATGCACCAACCACGCCGGCCACCCCCGCCCTGACCACCTACACCACCGCCAAAGGCAAGACCCTAACCGGCGTGGTGCGCGCCGACCTGACCAAGGAGCAGGCGCAGGCGATCGATCCGTACACGTTCCGGCACCAGGGCGGATGGTTCATCCGCGAGAAGCACCTGAGCGCAGCGCCGGCCACGTCAGCCGCGCCCGCCACCGATATCGCCACTGCGCCGGCTGCTGCCGCCCCCGCCGCACCTCCCGAACCAGCCCGCCCCTCCGGCGCCAAGCTCCGCACCGCCGGCCAAGCCCTGACCGAGAAGGCCGAAGCCGAAGCCAACCGCGACCGCAACACCAACACCGCGCGGCGCGCCCGCATGGCATCCAGCGCCGAGGCCGACGCCCGCGCGCAAGCCGCCATCGGCCGCACTATGGTCAACCTCGCCGACGCCATCGACGCCGGCCAGGCTCACCACCTGAACGGTGTGACAAGCCGCGCGGCTGTCGAGACGCTGGACCTGATCCTGCGCCGGGCGATGCATGCGGCCGACCGCAATCTGAGCTACGCCGACTCGCAGGCTCGCAAGGGCCGCCCGCCCGAGCCCGACGACATCCGCGCTGCCGTGATGCCGACGATCACGCTGCACCCGAGCGTGGCCGCTGACCTGGCGAAGGCGCTGGCGGGCGTGAAGGGTGCGGCAAAGGTAGCAGGCCGGCTACACCGGAGTGCCACGGATGGCGGATCTCTGGTGTGGCTGTCGCAGGATGACGCGCAAGAGCTTTCCGACAAGCTCAAGGCGGCCGGCAAGGAAAGCCTGGCCAAGTGGCACCTGGGCGAGCAACTGAGCACCGTGAAGCGCCTGGGCGCCATGGGCATCAAGACCGACGCCGACCTGCGCCTGGCGCTGGCCGAGTACGTCATGTACCGCGACGGCCCGAAGGCTGCCGACCCGATCAAGGCGGCCGAGCGCGCCCTGGTGGGTCAGAAGGTTGGCGTGGACTTCTTCCCGACGCCGAAGGCGCTGGCCGGGCGCATGGCTGAGCTGGCGGGCGTGAAGCCGGGCATGTCGGTGCTGGAGCCGAGCGCCGGATCGGGCAACTTGGCCGACGCGGCGCGCGAGGCCGGCGGCGATGTGCACGCGATCGAGGTGTCGGACCGGTTGCGCAACCTGCTGGGCGCGAAGGGGCACAAGCTGGTGGGGCGCGACTTCTTGGAGCATGCGGCGCCAGGGCAGTACGGCGCGGTCCTGATGAACCCGCCGTTCGGCAACCGCCAAGATGCAGCCCACATCATGCACGCCTGGGACATGGTGGCGCCCGGAGGCAAGCTGGTGGCGATCGCCGGTGAAGGCGTGTTCGGTGGCAGCGACCGCAAGGCCGTCGAGTTCCGCGAGTGGCTGGAGGAGCACGGCGCCGACGTCGAGAAGCTGCCGGAGAACACGTTCCGCGACGCCGGCCTGCTGGCGCAGACGGGAGCAAATGCGCGGCTGGTGGTGTTGACGAAGCCGGAGGCTACGGCGGCGGCGCAGGCTGACGCCGGGCCGCAGGAAGGCGAGCGCAACGCTGAGGGGCTGGTGTTCAGGGATGGGAGGTGGCATCGGGAGGAGGCTGAGCAGACCGCCGCGCCAGCCCCTGCCACCCCCGACCCCGCCATCACCCACGCCGAAGACAAAGCCGACCTCGCCGAGGAGTTGATGCGCAACCCGGAGTCGGAGCGGGCGAAGGAGTTGATTCAGAGGGTGGCGGCTGGGCCGAAGGCTGTGGAGCCTGCCGCGCCCGACCCGCTGACGATGACTCCAAAGCAGTACCACGAGGCCAAGCTGCGCCAGATGGCGGCGGGCAACGACATTGACTTGTCGGAGGTCCGTGAGATGTACGACACCGAAGCGGGCAAGAAGGCCAACGAACAAGAATGGGTCGACGGCATCATGTCGGCTGCGAAGGCTGGCAAGCCGTTGACTCGTGCTGCGCTGGACAAACTTCATGAGGCGAGGCCTGGGGCGGTTGGTCAGTTGGCCCACGACTATCCCGAGGCAAAAATTCCTTCTGGCTATCAAGTCCCTGACGCGCGCAAGTCAGAAGCAGATGAGCAAGCCGCTCGCGTGGCGAATCGGAAAGCCATCAAGCAGGAAAGCAAGGCTCGACGGGGTGGTGCACCCACCCCCGACGACCTCGACCCCACCAGCCCCAACTACCGCTACCGCGACACCGGCCAGATCGCCGGCAGCCGCAAGGAGCAGGCTGCAGCGCAGATCCGCGCCGCCGGCCGCACTGGTGCGCGCCTGCGGATGACGGACGTGGACTGGAACGAGATCGAGGCCAACCCGCGCGAGGCCGAGGAGTTGATCACCAAGTCGAACCTGTTCGGCAAGGTCGACTGGACCGGCCTGCGCGAGCAGGGCATGGAGCCGGGCGCGGGGTTCTTGTTGGACCGCGTGTATGCCAGCGTGGGCACCGAGCCCAGCGAAGCCACGCCGCAGGCCCGCAAGGACTACGCCCTTGGCCTGGAGACGCTGCGCGACCGCATGGAGCGCTGCAAGACGCCGGACGAGGTTACCAAAGTCCTGAACGACATCCGTGAAGAAATTCAGGGTGTGATGATGTCGGCGGGTGAGTCTGAGGAGTATCAGGCTGCGGTCGCCGAGGCGCGTGCACTGGGGGACAAGGCGAAGGCGGCTGAAGAAGCCAAGAATGCGGTATACAAAGAGTGGAGCAACGCTCAGAGCGCCGCCAGCAGCGCGAAGTACGAGCAGGAGAAGCGCCAGCGCCGCGGCTGGAAGCCAGACCCTGAGCTTGACGCCAGGGTCACCAGCCTGACCAAGCTCACCGAGGACAAGCACGCAGCTTACATGGCGTACATCGCCGATCACCCCGAGCTAAGCGCCACCAAGCGCGACCACGGCGGCGGCTTCGTGTCCTATGACAACGACATGGAGTGGGCTGCCAGGCAGGCATGGTCTCGCGTGGCCGCTGTGAAGGCTGCCGCCAAGTCGCGCAACCTGATCGAGAACCCCATGACTCGCGCATGGTCGCGCCTGGGCGAAAAGTTCCTGCGCGTCGTCCACTACCGCACCCACAAGGGCAGCGAGGCATTCCAAGGCCACGTTGCCAGCGCCAAGCTGGGCAAGGTGAAGGACTGGTCCTGGGCCGAGAAGGACACAGCAGCGCCGGCACCGCGCGCCAACAAGCGCGAGCAGGGATTCCAACTGGCCGTGGCCGAGAAGTTCGACCGCAAGGGCGGCCGGGCGGTGAAGGCCGACAGCAGCATGGGGCTGAAGTCGGCGTTCGGCCTGCGCGACGTGCAGTCAGGCAACTGGGTCTTGAATGACCCTGCGTCGGCCGCGTGGCACCACCAGAAGACCGCCGAGGCGTTCGCTGACCTGGCGGACCTGCTGGGTGTGCCCGACGCGCACGTGAGCGCGAATGGCCGACTGGCGATCGCGTTCGGCGCGCGAGGCAAGGGCAATGCAGGGTTCGGTGGCGCAGCGCGGGCTCATTACGAGCCGGTGCAGCGCGTCATCAACCTGACGAAGATGGGCGGCGGCGGCGCCCTGGGCCACGAGTGGTTCCACGCCATCGACAACATGGCGAAGGAGGCCGAAGGCAGCGGCGCGGCGGGCGCTGGTGAGTTCGCCAGCGAGAACCCCAGCCTGCTGCCGCCGGGCGAGCTGCGCGACGCCTTCACGGCCCTGCGCGACGCCATCACCACGGGACCGCACCAGCACGCGCAGGAGGTGACCTACACCGACCGCGACGTGAAGCTGGCGCGCTACAACATCGACCACCAGACCTACGGCAGCAGCATCGCCAGGTCGATCAAGGTGGCAGGCGGCGCCGATGCCGCGGTGAAGGCCGTTGAGGACCACTTCTCCAGCCGCTACCCGAAGGGTCTGGACAAGAAGGCCACCAAGCAGCGAGACCAATGGGTGACGCTGGCGGCTGCGTACCACGGCGGGCAAGAGGCCGGCGGGTCGGTGGTGGTGAAGCGTGGCCGCTCGATGAGCAGCTTCCAGCTTGAGGCGCAGAAGCTCGACGGCGGGCAAGCCGGCAAGTACTGGAGCGAGCACCGCGAGATGGCCGCGCGGGCGTTCCAGTCATGGTGCGAGGACCGGCTTGCGGCGCGCGGTCAGCAGAACGATTACCTGTCCGTCTACGCCGACAACAAGTACCACGTCGACCCGCTGTTCGGCCCGCAGTACCCGTACCCTGCCGGCGAGGAGCGCGAGCGCATCAACGCGGCGTTTGATCGGGTGGCGGCGGCGATGCGCAAGAGTGGGACGCTGGCGAAAGCGTGGGGGTTGCAGGCTGCGTGACAGCCTCCAGCGCCGCCATCATCCGCTCGAACTCTGCCACCAGCTCCAGCACTGCGCTGGCGCGCAGGCTGACCATCGCCGAGCCGCGCGCAGCGGCCCTGGCGGTGGATCTGCTGCGACCCTGAAGCAGGCCCACGTCGAAGGCGCTCTCGATCTCCGCGCGGGCCTTGGCGCGCATGCGGATCAGGTCGGCGCGGGATGTCATGGGATGGGCCAGCCATCGCCGAAAAGCACCTCGATCATGTCCGCTGCCTGCAGCCTGGCAGCGCGCACATGATTCTCGCTGAGTCCGTGGGGGTTGCGCAGCGTGTGCAGCAGCGTTGCCTTGTCCATCGTAATCTCCGGCTCGCGCACCGCATGCAGCGCCTTCACCGGGTAAATCTGCACCGAGCCCGGGTGCGCGAAGCTCTCGACGGCGACGCCTTCGCTGGTCAGGTTGGTGTTGTAGTTGCCGACGACGCGGCCGACCCAGTCGCTGCCGCTTGACTTTGAGACAAAGGTGCCAGGGTGGAATTTGGGGGTGGTCATGGGGATCTGCTGGCTAAGCTGCGTGGGAGACTGCAGTTTTGGATTTGTCGTATTGCTCGACAGCCCACACCAGCGCAAAGCAGCACCACATGAAGCTGTGCGTATAGCGCTTGAAAGCGTGTTCACTGTCAAAAATATCATCGAACTGGCATCTGGCGCTGCCATCGCGCCAACTGAAGTCGTAGGCCGCCACGGGGCCGCGATGCTCATCGTCGGAGTAATCCAGCACACTGCGGTCGACCGACTCCCATAGATCGCGCCGCTGGTCCTTGGTGGTGCTATACCAGTTGTCGCGCACCCATTCTCGGCGGTGTCGGCGGATCTCGTCAGCAAAGCCATCGGGGTCGTACTCGCGGGCGCCGCCGCGTTCTGACGCCTTGAGCTTTTCGGCCCAGTACCGCAGATCGATGCGGTACTTCCGCTCGCCGGCCGGTCGGCGGAAGAATTCGAGCATGTCATGCGTGCGCTCGAACACGAAGTCACCCATATCTCCGCGGTACAGCAGTCCACCAGGGTAGGTGATCAGGTGAAAGCTGTATGGTGTGCCACCGTCCGCATGACCGAACCGAAGATGGCGGTACACGCCAGCATCGTGCAGGACTGTCATTTGGTGGTCGTAGGTGTCTCTCCGAAAGTTGGTCAGGACCTTGTCGTATCTGTCTTGCTTCATGGTGTCGGTGTTGTGAGGTAGGTAGTGGCTCGGTATGGATCGGGCGTCAAATGCGCCCGCGTGGTGTAGCTCAGCCAGCCGTTGACCGAGTGCATGGGGATGTCGTAGCCGGCCGCCAGCATGGCAGCGTGCACGGCGTTCGGCGGCATCCTGGCGCCGAGCCGGCGCACCTCCAGCACGACGGCGTCGGGGAACTTGACGGCAGGATGCGCGCCAGCGGCGCGAACCTTGGGGCCGTGCACCACAGTGGGCTTGCGTGGCGCCTTGGGCTCGGAGAGTGCTTCCGATAGGCTCGGGCGGATCTCGGGTAGGGCGCGGAACTGGCGGTGGGTGCCTTGAGGGGAGCGGCTCATGGCATCGCTGCGCCGATCTCGGCGGCGGCGCGGAGGATGGCGAGGCGGGTAGCGGCCGTTGGGTCGTTGCCGTGGTCTTCCGTCAGGTTGTCTCCAGAGTCAGGCCCGGTTCGATAGCCGACCATCACATGCGGCGGGTAGCTCGTGTTGATCCACTGCGTGACGCACATGCTGAGCCTCACCGCCAGCCGCAGCGCGTCGCCGTCATCGTCGCGTGGGTTCCACCCAGCGCGCGGCAAGTCGGACGCACATTCGAACTCCTCGGACCAGTACCCCGCAGCCTTCGCAGCCAAATCCAGCATCTCCCGCTCAGTCCTCATTTCCTACCTCCAGTCACCCGCACATTCACCACCCGCACCACCAGTCCCGCCAAGATGCAGGCATAGAAGTACAGCGTTCCCAGCGCCTTGTTGCCGAACAGGCTGGCGCCGCCAAACATCACTGCCAGCACGAGGGCGCCGGCCACCAGTTGGTCAGTCCGGCGCATTGCCTTCATCCTGCGGCTCGTAGCCGTCTTCGTCCTTCGGATCGGGGTCCATGTGTGCCTCCATGTTGTGTGGGTGCAGTGTAGCGATTTTGATGATGTTGTGCGGCTTGTTACAAGTTGACGCAAGGCCGGTAATGGCTGGCAGGGGCAGAACTGACCCCGGTTAGACACTCGGTAATTTGAAAACGGCCCGTCTACACTAGGCGTTTTCAATTGCTGCGCTGCACCATTACCGGATTACCAGTTACCCGCACAAGACATATAGAAAGACACATAGAACATTCACTACATTCATTCATATTGTAGTTAGTGAATGAATATATAAATCTCTCATAGTATCTAGTATTATGGTAATAATGGTAATTTGGTATTGGTATAGAAGAAAAGACAATGAAATCAACAACTTAGCGAATTACCGGCAACCTAACCAAGCCTAACCGACGTTCCGCACCACAACCGGCGGAAAGCTGCTACAGTGCGGGCTGTGCACGGCGAGCTGCACTGGTGCTGAAAGCGGGTACACTGCATCGGTCGACTTTGGTTGACCCGGCGTGACACCCGGAAATTTGGATGTAAACAAGGGCTGATGCTCTGCGGGTAGGCTTACCAAAGCCTGTGTCACACCTGCTGAGCGTCAGTCCTTTTTTGCTTTTGCACTATGAACAACCTTATCCCTTTTGAGTTCGACGGCGCTGCCGTGCGTGTTGTGACTGGAGGCGACGGCGAACACCAGTTCGTCGCGTCCGATGTCCTTGGTGTTCTCGCTCTTGACCGCAAAGCGCTGGAACGCCTGGATGACGATGAGAAGGGTGTGAGTTCAATTCACACCCCTGGTGGCCACCAGCAGATGACCACCATCAACGAGTCCGGCCTCTACAGCCTGATCCTCGGCAGCCGCAAGCCCGAAGCCAAGCGGTTCAAGAAGTGGGTCACCAGCGAGGTGCTGCCGGCCATCCGCAAGACCGGCGTCTACGCCACGCCGGCCGCCGCTGCGCCGACCGGTGATGATCTAAAGCTGTCGCTGCTTGAGTCCGCCGTGCGTCGCGGTCTGGTGAGCGCCCCGGCTGCGGAGATTGCCGCCCTGCGGATCATTGGCGTGGAGCCCGAGCCTGCGGTGCCAGCCGCCATCCTGCCGAGGATCGAGTCTTCGGACGTTCGTGTGGTGCCGTCTCCGCGCAAGCCGCGCGCACCGGCCGCGCCGAAGCCGAAGATCCAGCTCACGGCGAGTGTTTACGGCAGGATGCACTGGCCAGATGCGGCGCTGCGCGTTGAGTTGCACCAAGCGGAGGAGTGGTTGACGCAGAGTGAAAGCACGCTCTTGGCCGCAATGAAGGAGCGTGGCTATCTGGACGGCGAATTCGAGCCGACGCCAAAGGCCAAGAATCTGCGCGACAAGTACGGTTGGAAGCTGAGGGCGCTGCTCGGCGCGCTGGGCGTCTCGGCGTACTGATGCCGCTAATGCCATCGTGACCCCATCATGGCGCGATGGCACTCATCCTGTTCCTCAAGGCATCGTCTATTCCGGCTGGCGCGCGCTGGATCAGCGTGCACCCCAATGGCGATGCTGGCCCGGCCCAGCCCATCCTGATCCAGCCGCAAGCTGACGGCAGCGCGAAGGTCATCGGCGGCGCAGGTGGCAGCCTCAACCACATGCGCATCCGCGCCGTGCGCAGCGAGGCCGAGTACAAGGCTGAGGCCGAGAAGTCCCGCGCCGAGAAGACCGCACAGAAGAAGGCGCAGACCCTGGCGGACAAAGCCGCCGGCATCCACGAGTCCAAGAAGAAGGCGCGCGACGCCGTGACTGCGCAGCGGCGCAAGGCACAGCAGGAGTTCGTGCAGACGGTCGCGGAGGCTGCCGGGTGGAAGCCGGAGCAACTGGCGCCGCCCGATGTGTCCGGCCTGAGCGAAGGCGCCGCGCGCAAAGCGGTCGACCAGCACCACCGTGAGATTTTCCAGAAGGCCCGGGAGGTCGTTGAGCAGCAGCGCCAGCGGCTGGTGCACGACTCGGACGCCCGCGCGCAGGCTGGTCTGGGCGAGGTGCCGCTTGAGTCCAGCAAGCCCGAAGACCTGTCCGTGCAGGATCTGGCGCCGGTGCAGACGGGCAACAGCGGGCTGGGGTTCTCTGCCGAGTACGGCAAGCGCGCCGCGGCGGCCGGGCTGACTGCCGAGGAGAAGTCCGCCGAGGCCGGCGCTGCCAAGCCGCCGCTCACCGACGAGCAGCGCAAGGCGGCCGTCGAGCGCGGCGAGGCAAAGAAGCTCATCAAGAAGGAGCTTGAGGGCATCAAGCAGGCCGAGCGGCCCAAGGTGGCTGTCGACCTGATCGACGCGAAGAAGGCGGCCGACCTGCTGCGCGCCGAGAAGAAGATGCAGGCGCTGGAGAAGCAGGCTCGGCAGGCCACCAAGCAGATTGACGACTCGAAGACCGAGCCCAAGGCGTTTGTTCTGGAGTACACGGCCGACGATGACGTCGACGCGAAGATCAAGCAGGACATCGATGACGAACTCGCCACGGTAGCGACCACGTCATTTCTCAACGAAGTCGGCAAACTCGCAGACGGCGACCCGCGCGATCGCCTGGGCAAGCACGTCGGCCACGGCGCCTACAACGCGATCAACGCTGTGTCGCTGGCTGTTGGTGGCGACGCGCTGATCGACCGCTCTGTCGTGGACGTGCTGGGCATTGATGCAGCCACGCAGATCCTGGCGCGCCGCGTGCAGCGCGACATGCCCGACCAGGCTGAGCGGATTGCGGAAGGCGTCAAGGCGTTCCATGCTGACACGCACGCCGCCACCACGGCCCGCGCGCTGACGCAGGCCGCGCAGCTCACTGATGCCGCGAAGGCGATCGAGCTGCCGGACGGCGAGACGGCCACGGACCTGCAGACCGCGCAGGAGTTGAACGCCAAGCGCCGCGCCGCGGTCGGCGACGCGCAGCGCATCCTGGGGCAGGTCTACGGCGAGCAGGAGGCCAATGCGAGCATGGTGATGGCGCTGAGCCGCAAGGCGCGCGACAAGTTGGATGTGCCGATGGGCAAGGGCAGCATCGAGTCGGCGATCACGCAGGCTCGGGCGCTGGGCCTGCAGCGCGGCGAGTACACCATCGAGCAGCGCGCCGGCCAGACGTGGCTGACTGTGCACGATACCGGCATGGACCGGCTGGCGAAGCCGATCCAGCGCGCGGACGTCGAGCAACTGCGCGACAACCTCGACATCATGTCCGGTGCACATGACGAGGACGGATGGATGCCGAAGGGCGTGGCGGACAGGCCGGACTTGGACTTGAGGCCTGAGCCTGGCGTGGCGCCGCGGCTGGGGAGTGAGTTCGCCCCCGAGGCTGGAGGCGACATTGAGCAGCACCTGCGCGACTACATCGGCGGGCGGGCGGCGGATGGGGACACGCCGTCTGACATCCTGGCGGATGTCCAGTCGGCCGAATTCTTCCGCAAGGCTGGCGACACGGCCGCCTACCGGGCAGCGCTGGATGCCGTGGCGCCGAACGACAACGGACAGGTGCGCGCGGAGGCCATGGGCCCGGCGTTCGATCGCTATGCCGACGACTTCGTGAAGCGCGAGTATGGCGGCGCGCGCAGCGCGCTGAACAGCCAGCAGGTGAAGGTTGACGACGTTGCCGGCGAGGCGCTGCACCGCGCCCTGGCCGAGCACCCGGACGGCGTGGCGGCGTTCAAGGCGATCGGCGACCTGACGAACAAGGACCAGCGCACCCTGCGAGAGTTCTTTCACCGCGAGATTGCGAAAGAGGATCCCGAGGCGGCGGCCACCCGCCACCAGTTGGAGGCGCATACTGCCGCCGAGCCCGAGCGCGAAACCGAAGACATGTTCGGCGAGCGCACCGAAAACCCCGAGTGGTCGGAGTGGCGCAGCAAGCGCGACGAGCTGGCGGGAAAGCTAAGCGCCGGCAGCCTGGACTGGGCGAAGTACGCCGACACGCACCGTGGCCATGAGAAAGCCTACGAGTCGATTCAGGACATCATCCGTGGCCGCGTGAGCGAGGCATTCGCGCGGCACCACAACACGCTGCGGCCCAATGAGCCGGTCAAGGTCGGCCGGTCGGTCATCCGCAACAACCTGAACCACCTCGATGCCACGGACCCGGCTGCGCGCGCCGATCGGGAGCGCAAGGAAAGCGAGTTGCGCGACAGCCTGCGCGAGCGCGTGCAGGGCCGGTACGCGGCCGGCGGCGTCAGCGACAAGCTGGATGCGGCGCGCGACCAGCGCGAGGCATTCGAGCAGGCGCAGATGGGGTTCTTCGGTGGCGACGAGCCGGCGGCAGGCGCGCAGGCTGGAAAGCTGGCGCCTGACCTGAAGGCCGGCGACGAGCGCCACACCCTAGGACACGCCGCCGAGCGCCAACTCGCCGGCCTGGTGGCACGCATGGGCGGCAACTTCAAGCCCGGCCAGCCGGTCAAACTGTTCCGCCCCACCATGTCCGGCGGCGACAACTACGCGCGCCAGCGCGCCATCAAGCTGATCGAGAAAAACAAGCGCATGGGCCTGCACCTGGGTGCCGGGTCAGGCAAGACCCTGGTGAGCCTGGGTGCGTTCACGCACATGAAGGCACAGGGCAAGGCCAGCCGCGCGATCTACGCCGTGCCCAGCATCGTGCAGGGGCAGATGGGCGCGGAGGCGCTGCGGTTTCTGGAGCCAGGCAAGTACAACTGGCACTGCCAGCCTGGCGCCAGCCGGGATGAGCGGATCGCGGCTTACAAGAATCCTGCGCACGATTTCTGCGTGGTCACGCACCAGTCGCTGCGCGACGACCTGATCCACCTTGGTGCTGAGCATGCCGGCATCGAGCCGGACGCCATGCGCGAGAAGCTGGGCACGATGCGCCGCGGCGAGCGCAAGGAGTGGGCCAGCAAGGTGCTGGAGCATCACGGCATCCACTTCGACTTCTCGGCAGTGGATGAGGGGCACAACCTGCTGGACCGCGCCGGCAAGGCCGACTCTGCGATGTCGGTTGCGATCGGCGGGCTGACGGATCACACGCCGTACCACCTCAGCATGACTGCCGACCCGGTGCGCAACAACGACGCCAGCGAAGTGTTTTCTGCCCTGCAGAAGGTCGCACCAGACCGCTACACCGACCGCGCCGAGTTCATGCGCCGCTACGGCCCGGACACCGTGGCATCGAAGGACGGCCTGCAGCGCGAGATGGCGCGCTACTTCTACGCGCACAGCATCACGCCGGACGTGAAGGCCACCAGCCAGGAAATCAAAGTGCCGCTGCACGAGGAGCAGAAGACCGCCATGGCGCAGCTCGACCGCGACATCTCGACCATGAGGCTGGCGCGCATGCGCAAGACCGTGGACGTGGAGACCGCCAAGCGGGTGAGCCCGGGTGCGTTCGAGGGCGTGCCAGAGGACAAGCACGAGGCCGTCGCCAAGGGGCTGCAGGACTCCATCGGCATCGTGCGCGAGACCGCGACGCAGCGCGTCATCAACGCCCACCCGAAGGCCGAGAAGATGACCGAGCTGGTCAAGCAGATCAAGGCGCGCCCCGGCAAGGCCGGCGTGGTGTTTGTGCACAGCCTGGAAAGCGTGGAAGCCATCAAGCAGCGGCTCGAAGGCGAGGGCATGCGCGTGGTGACGATCAGCGGGTCCGACTCCAGCGAGGAGAAGGACCGCAAGCGCAAGATGTTCAGCCCGGACTCAGGCGAGGCGCAGGCCGATGTGCTGGTGGCGAGCGATGCCGCCAGCACGGGGCTGAATGCGCAGAGGGGGCAGTATCTGGTGCAGTACGACACGCCCGCGACGGCGGTGACACACGCTCAGAGGCGGGCCCGCATCCATCGCACGGGACAGAAGCAAGACATCGACCTCATCGACTTGGTGGCGGACCATCCGTCCGAGCGCAAGGCGCGCGACCGGCTGGCGAAGAAGTACAGCATGCGGCAGGTGATGACCTCACCCCTGGAGAAGGTGGACGATACCGGCGTGGCTGCGTATCTGAACGCGCGCAAGGTGCAACAGGACGAGCAGAGCGGGTTGTTTTGAGCTAAATTGCGACCATGACCCACCCACGCCAACACCTAGCCGACCTCGCCGCCCTGTCCCACAAGACCGAGCAGGCCGAGCGCAACATCCTGGCGCGCGCCGAGTCGGCGCTTGCGCGGTGCCAGTCCGACATTGACCGGCTGCGGCCGGCTGCGCTGGTGCCTGGCGCCAGCGAGGCGATGGAGTATCAGCAGGCGGTGATGGACCGCGGGCGGCTGCAGGTGGTGATTGCGCAGGCGAGGAAGCTGCTGGAGAAGGCGAATGGCTGATCGGTGCACGCGGTGTGGCGGGGAGATGAGGCCGGGTGTCGCCATGGGGCAGACGTACACGGGGTCGGCTGACTTCGCTGGCGGCGAGGTGGTGACGATGTCGCCGGGTGGGCCTGGGCGGCTGGTGGCGTGCCTGAAGTGTGTGGGTTGCGGGCACTCGGTGTCGGCGCCCGCTGGGATGGTCAAGTCGGGGCCGGCGGGGTGCTGGGATGCGCCTGAGCTGGGGGCAGGGCGCTGGAGCGCCGAGTAACCGCCCCTGCGTCGTGACCGCACATTTGCGGTCATGCACGATGCATCCAGCCTGCCCGACTTCATCAGCATCTCGGGCTTGTTCAAGGCGATGCCCCAGTCCGAGGGTGGGCAGCGCTTCGTGTACTTCGAGGCATCGAACGAAGGTCTGGACCAGCAGAACGAGATCGTGAGTGCGAAAGCGCTGGGTGAGTCGAAAGACTACTACCTCCGCTACGGCAACATTGACATAGATCATTTGACCCTGACCGGCCGCCCGAACCCGGCGAAGGGCTATCCCGGCATCCCGGACTACATGAGCTACGAGATTGGCGTGCCCGTTGAGGTGCGCCAGTCCGGCAAGACGACGTTCGTCAAGAGCCAGATCAAGTCCGGCGAGGGCCCTGCGGCCGAGAAGGCGAACCAGTTCTGGAACAGCCTGATGACGAACCCGCCGACCCGCTGGTATCCCAGTGTCGGCGGCGCCATCGACCCCGAAGGGCGGATTGTCGAACTGGACCCGGCCACCGGCGCCAAGAAGGTGATCATCACCAAGGTGCGCTGGACGAACATCGGCGTGAGCCTCACGCCCGTCAACCAGCATGTCCCCGGCTGCGCCACGGTGCCGATCGGCGCCTTCGCCAAGTGCCACACGCCTGGTGGCGGATTAGACCTGACCAAGGCCCTGACCGCCGGCTACGGCTCCGATTCCGCCACCCTCACCGGCGGCGCAGCCCTGCGCATGCAGTCGCTCGACGGCGCCGTGCGCGACACCACCGTGCCCACGCCCCAATACTGGACATGGCGCGACAAGATGGCCGGCGCCATTCGTGACGGCAGCATTCGCATACCGAACGCTGAGGGCTTGATTGCCCACAGCGCCACTACCTACGGCATGCCCCTGTCCGATGCCGCGGAATACGTGGAGCGCTTTTTGCGCGACCTGAAACACGGACTATCTCGACGGAGAAACGCATGAGCGGCAACTTTGACGCCCTTCTGGCCGAACTGAATGACGAAGTGGCTGGCATGGCCAAGGCGATGCCGGCTGGTGACGATCTGGACGACGAGGACGAAGACAGCAACACCGTCGACACGGCCGACACCGACAAGAAGGTGATGGCTGCTGGTGACGGCGACGCCGACGACGCTGGCGGCGATCCCGATGGCGACGAAGACGACAAGCCGATGATGGGCAAGAGCATGACCGTCGAAATCGACGGCAAGCAAGTCGAAGCCATCGACGGCACCGAACTGGTGAAGTCGCTGATGGGCCAGGTCGAGCAGTTGGGCGGCAAGCTCGGCGCTACCGAAGCCAGCCTCGCCAAGGCTCTGTCGGACACGCTGGCCGTGGTGAAGGGCCAGGGCGCCGTCATCAAGTCGCTGCAGGAGACCGTCACCAAGCTGGCCGCTGCCGGCCGTGGCCGCAAGTCGGTCGTCACCGTCGCCGACCCGGCGCCGATGGCGAAGTCGGCCGGCGCCGCCGCCCCGCTGCAGGGCCGTGAACTCATGGCCAAGGCCCTTGCTGCACAGCAGGCCGGACGCCTGACCGGATTGGACGTCGCCCGCGTCGAGTCTGCAATCAACCAGGGCGCGCCGGCTCCTGCCGACGTTCTTTCTCGCATCAACTGACCAGGAGGCCCCATGGCACTCGAAGACATTGTGAACAGCTCTGTGCCCGGCGGCTCGACCGTGATGGGCGAGATGGGCGACGCTGACCTGCAGGCGCTGCACAAGGCGCTGACGGCCGGCTACGGTTCGGACACCAACGGCCTGACGGGTGGCTCTGCCTTCCGCATCCAGTCGCTGGACACCACGCTCAAGGCGACGGTGCAGGACAACAGCCACTTCGCGCTGTTCAATGCCCTGAGCAAGCCGCGTGCGACCGCGGTGGTCGATGAATGGACCGAACAGGATTCCATCGGCGGCTTCCTGGGCGGCACGTTCAACGATCAGGACGGTACGGCGCAGGAAACGAATGGTTCCTACACCCGCCGGACCGCGAACGTGAAGTACCTGATGACGTACCGCAAGGTGCCCATCGTGCTGCAGCAGCAGAGCAACATCACCGACGTGGTCGCCATCGAGACGGTCAACGGCACCAAGCAGCTCCTGACCGACATCGAGCACGGCCTGTTCGAGGGCGATTCGTCCATCCTGCCGAAGTCGTTCGACGGCATCTATGCGCAGATGGCCGGCTTCAATGGTGGCGCGAACATCTTCGACATGGCTGGCCAGCCGCTGAACACCATCGACCCGATCAGCCGCGCTGCTGAACAGGTCTTCGGCTACGGCTCGTTTGGCAAGCTGACCCACCTGTACCTGCCGCCGGCCATCCAGTCGGACCTGAATGCAGGCCTGGACCCCGCCTTCCGCGTCGCGCTGGACAACAGCCCGAACAGCGTGATGCTGGGCACCCACGTGTCGGGCATCCGCACCAGCTATGGCAACATCGCCACCACGACGGACGTTTTCGTGCGCGACGAGCGCATGAAGAAGCCCTTCGAAGTGCGCAATGCGACCCACCTGGCTGTGTCGGCTGCGAACATCGCGTTCAAGCCTGCCTCGTTCACGGCTGTGGCTGGCGTCGGCGCCAGTGATTCCGCCTGGGGTTCGACCCATGCCGGCAACTACTTCTACGCCGTGACCGGCATCAACCACAACGGCGAGACCGCCGCTCTGGTGTCGGCCAGCGTGACCGTGGCGGCCACCCAGCAGGTGACCATCACCATCACGCAGTCGGCCAGCGGCACGGAAACCGGCTACGTCATCTACCGCAGCCGCAAGAACGGCACCAGCGCACTGACCGACCTGCGCGAGATGACCAAGGTCGCCAAGGCCGGCGCCACCACCACGTTCATCGACAAGAATCGCGTGATCCCGGGCTCGACCCGCGCCTACGCGCTGAACCTGTCGCCGAGCGATGGCAGCATCGACTGGAAGCAGTACCTGCCGATGATGAAGATCCCGATGGCCGCGGTGCAGTCGCCGATCATCCCGTGGCTGCAGATGATCTGTGGCTACATGCGCGTGACCAAGCGCGCGCACCATGTTGTCTTCGACAACGTCGTGCCCAGCGGCGCGAGCTGGAAGCCGTTCGTCTAAGACGGCGGCGTCAGGGGTGACCCTGTCCTGACATGGCGGGGCCCTAGCGGCCCCGCTTCACCGATCACCGGAGACTGAAATGCGCCTTGTCTGCACCATCCCCACCGCCACCAGCCCGATCAACGGCCACGACTTCGACGGCCAGCCCGGCAACTTGGTGTCGGTCAACGACATCCCCGATGAAGAAGCCGCGATCTTCCTGACCGTGCCCGGTTACTTCGAGTTCGGCGCCGAGCCGGCCAGTGCCGCCCAGCAGGATGACACCGCCACGATTGACGCCCTGCGCGGCGAGTTGTCGTCATATGGTGTCGAGCCCAAGAGCACCTGGCGCGCCGCCCGCCTGCAGGCCGAGATCGCCAAGGCCAAGGCCAGCGCCTGACCTCGCCTGGCGGCGTCGTGACCCGACACTAAGGTCTACCGACCAAAGGAGCCGCAATGGCGCTTGCCGAAGGCCAACGGGTGCGCCTTGTCGCACCCGTGATCGAGGGGCCGATCCTCGACACCCGCTACAACAAAGATGCCGGCGAGCTGGAGCATCTGGTGTCGTTCACGGCGCCCGATGGCGATGCCGCCGAGCGGTGGTTTCTGCAGTCCCAACTGGAGCCCACCGAATGAGCCGCTACGCTGAAGCCGCCAATGCCGCTGACGGCGCCACGGCGGGCGTCATCCGCAACTCTGGCATGGCCGAGCAGGCGCATGCCGAGGGCTACTACACCGCCACCTGCTACGGCCCGGATGGCGCGGTGAAGTGGACGGACGACATCCACAATCTGGTGCTGACGGCCGGCAAGAATCACGCCCTGGACAACTACCTCGCCGGCAGCGCCTACACTGCGACGTGGTTCATGGGCCTGGTGGGCTCGACCAGCTTCACGGCCATCGCCGCGGCGGACACCGCTGCATCGCACGCCGGCTGGACCGAGGAGACCAACTACAGCGCTGGCGCGCGCCCTACCGCGGCGTTCTCCGCTGCGGCCTCTGGCGCCAAGGCGCTGAGCGCCGCCCTGACCTTCACCATGTCGGCTGGCGCCACCGTCAAGGGCGCATTCTTGGTCAGCAACTCCACCAAGGGCGGCACCACGGGCACCATCTACTCGGCGGGCCTGTTCACCGGTGGCGACAAGGTGCTGGCATCTGGCGACTCGTTGGCGATCAGCTACTCGGCGTCGCTGTAACACGCTGCTGGGCATGAAAGCCGCGACTGGCTGGGCTGGCGCGGCTTTTTGTATTTGAGGGCTGGGTATGACTACGCTGTTTGCTTGTGGTGAGGATGTTGGGTTCGCCGTGGTGGGAGCGGGGACTGCGGTTGATACTGCCACTACGGCTGCTCGGCGGACGTCGTTTTCGCGTTGTGCGCTGGCATGTGGAAGTGGTGGCACCCCTTCAAACGGGGACGGTTGGCTCGGTGCGTTTTCCTCCACGTCGAACTCGTTCTGGTTTACGGCCCGTTTCTACACGAATAACAACGTCAACTTGGTCGCTGGTTTCCGCTTGATGAATTTCAGGGATGGCACGACATCAAGGATCGAGCTGCGGAATAAAACTACTGGAACTGGTGATATCGGAATATACAAGGTCACCGCCGCTGGCGTTGCGACCCTTTTGGCGACGGCATCAACAAACATAACTAGTACTACGTTATTCAGGATTGATATCCAGATAAACTACAGTGCATCTGGTTTTGTAAGACTGTACTATAATGGTGGGCTAGTTGCAGACACTGGCGTCGTTGACGTTACTACTGACTCCGCGACGAATTTGAGTTCGTTTGTGTTGAGTGTGCCGCATAACATTTCAGGAAGAATCGGATATTGGTCCGAAATCATCGTCACCGACGTCGACACCCGCAGCCTGAGCCTGATCACCGTCGCCCCACTCGCAGCCGGCGCCGCGAACACCTTCTCGACCCCGGGTGCAGTCGGCAACATCAACGAGGTGACGATCAACGACACCACGCTGATCAGCAGCGCCACGGCCAACCAGATCGCCGAGTACACCGCTGACACGAGCCTGATCACCTCGGCTGGCGGCAACCCGGCCGTCCGCGCGGTGTCCACGTACAGCCGCAGCCAGCGTGGCGCCACGGGGCCGCAGAACATGCAGCACGTGGTGCGCGTGGGCGGCACGGACTTCACCAGCGCGACCAAGAGCCTGATCACCTCCTTCGGCCAGGTGTCGCACGTCTTCGAGCTGAACCCCGCCACGTCAGCCGCTTGGGCCATGTCCGACATTACGACGGCAGGCTTCAACATCGGCGTGAAGTCCATCGCGTAACGCGCCATGGATGTCTCAAAGTTCCTAGCGTTTGCGGTCGCGGGCCCGGCCGACACGGCTGTCACCGTCAGCAAGCTAGCGACTTTTGCCGTTGTCGGCCCGGCTGACACCGACACCACCGTCAGCAAGTTCGTCGCCTTCGTGGTGGCTGACTTCTCCGCGCCGCAGACGGATGGTGTCACGGAGGCTGCATCTGCTGCTGATGCCGTCTCGGCGATTCAGGTGCTGCTGGCGTCGGTCAGCGAGTCCGCGACGGCGAGCGATACGGCATCCGGCGTCCAGTCCGCGGCCGGCGACCTGACTGAGGCGGGTACTGCGGTCGATACGCAGTCGACGTCCTCTGTCGTGCCTGGGCAGGTGTCGGAGGCGGCTGGCGCCGCTGACGCGGCCACGGCGGCCAACGCGCTCGGGGTCAGTGTTGCCGAGACCGCCAGTGCGGCCGATGTGCCGTCAGCGGCTCAGACCACGCCGGCCGCGCTGGCTGAGACCGCGGCAGCCACCGACCTGCTGTCGACCGTCCTGGCGGCTGTTGCGGCACTGTCTGAGGCGGCAGCGTCGGCGGACGCCGTGACGGCTGGCCTGCGGCTGTCCGTGCTGGTGTCGGAGGCGGCTGCTGCGACTGACGCCGTTGCGGCGGCGTTTGCAGCCACGGCCAGCCTCGCTGAGTCGGCCGGCGCGGCAGACGCGCAGAGCGCCGCCCAGCAGCTCAACGTGGTCATTCTGGAGGCCGGCGCTGCGGATGATCTGGTGTCGGGCGTCCAGGCGGCCATTGCGGCGCTGAGTGAAGCGGCTGCTGCCGGCGACGTGGCGGCCGGCGCTGCGACTCTGGTGACGTCGGTGGCCGAGCCCGTGGCGGCGCTGGATGATGCCGCGGCGGTGCTGCTGGCTGTTGCTGGCGTGGACGAGCCCGCCGCGGCCTTGGACGACGCCAGCGGCGAGGCGATCGAGAACGCCAGCCTGACCGAGCAGGCGCAGTCATCCGACGACTGGTCTGGCGTGCGGCATCTGGTGGCGGCCTTGGCAGAGCAGGCGGCTGCTGGTGACCTGATCATCATCATCAGCGATCTGCCTGCCCACGGCGACCGCGCCTTCACCATCACCGACACGCCCGGCGCGCGGGTGATGGTGGCGACGACGCCTGGCGGCGGGCGGGTGTTCCGCGTCGACACGCCAGACGGCGGCCGGGTTCTGGTGGTCGAGCCGGCAGCGCCGAGAAATTTCATCGTCGGCCCGCGTCGTGTGTTCATCATCAAGCCCTGACCTAGAGGCACCATGGCAACGCAACTACAAACCGACAACCGCGGCCTGTGGGCTGAGCAAGACAAAGACGAGTTCCTCGACTACTCGATGGACTGGTCGGACTGGCTCGACGTCGGCGACACGATCGCCACCAGCGTGTGGGATGACGTGCCTGGCTTGGTGCTGAGCCAGTCGTCGCACTCCGACACCCTGGCAAAGATTTGGGTGCAAGGCGGCGCGCCGACGACGTGGTACGCGGTGGTCAACCGGATCACCACGGCGATGGGGCGCACCGGTGACCGCGCGTTCCGGCTGTTCATCACCGATCAGGCGCCCACCCTGGCGGACATGAGTTCGGCGCTGTTCCCGAACTTGCCCGCAGCGGTTGACCAACTCAAGCGCGACCGGCTGGTGCTGGTGGGGCAGTCCATCGGGCTGTCCGTGGCGGACATGACCACGGATTTCCTGCGCGGCAAGCTGCTGGCTGCTGAGGCGAAAGCCCAGCGCGAACTGCGCTGCTACTTCGCGCCGACTGTCATCATCCCTGAAGATGCGCCGCAGGACGAGATTGACGCCCTGGTGACCGCCGGCACGCGCTACGCGCAGGAGCCGGCCTACGACTACGAGCCGGGCTGGCTCATGCCGGACAGCTACGGCTACCTCGCGGCCCGCCAACGGCCGATCATCAGCGTGCAGTCGATCCGGCTGGTGTACCCAGTGCCGACGCGCTCGGTGTTCGAGATCCCCATCGACTGGGTGCGGCTCGACCGCAAGTATGGGCAGATCAGGCTGGTGCCGAGTTCGTCGGCGTTCCTGGCGCCGCTCTCGGTGTTCCTGCTGCCGGCAGTCGGCGCTGGCGGCCGGGCCGTGCCGAACATGATCCAACTCCGGTACACCGCCGGCCTGTCCAATGCTGCGCGCGACTTCCCTGACCTGATCGACGTCGTCATGAAGATGGCGGCCGTCAGTATCATTGAGGACGCCATGATGCCCGGCAGCGGCAGCATCTCGGCGGATGGTCTGTCGCAGTCGCTGAGCGTGGATGTGTCGAAGTATCAGGACACCATCGACCGGCTGATGAACGGCCCGCCAGGCAGCAACGGCGGCCTTCGCACGGCGATCCATGGTGTGGTGGTTGGGTTCATGGGGGGTGCGTGATGCGACTCAACCCGGCGGCGTTCAACGCGCACTTGAGCCACATGGGGCAGCGCGTGCTGTGGCAGCGCGCGACGGCGTGTCCGTGCGTCGAGACGCACAGCGGCGCAGCCAAGCCTGGGTGCCCGCTGTGCCACGGCAAGGGGCAAATTTACGGTGCCGAAGTCGCCACGGTCGTCGGCGTGGCGAGCCAGAAGGTGGTGAAGGCTTGGGCGCAGTTCGGGATGTACGAATCTGGTGACGCGATCCTCGTCATTCCTAGCGACTCGCCGATGTACGACGCCGGGCGATTCGACAAAATCACGATGCTCAATGGATCGGACAGGTTCTCGCGCGTGCTGGTGCGTGGTCGCAATGACAGGCTGTTCGAGCGCGCGCTGTCCGTCGACCGCGTGTTCTGGCTGAACACGGCTGGCGATGCGGTGGTCGAAGGCGGGATTCCGGCTGTGGCGCAAGACGGGTCGCTGACGTGGGCGGCAGGCGAGCCGCCGGCTGGCACCAAGTACACGATCGAAGGGCAGCGGCAGCCGACGTACTATGTGTTTGACAATATGCCATCGGACCGCAACGAGCACCAAGGCGCGCTGCTGCCGAAGAACTTGGTGGCCAGGCGCTGGGACGTGATGAGTAGGTAGTATAATAGATACATGACTAACGCCGGAATTTATCTGATTACTGTAGATAGGCCAAACAATCTGCCTCTTTACTATATTGGTCAATCTCAGAATATAAGCTTAAGATTTAACCAGCATAAATCATCATTGCGCAACAGCAAACACCACAACAAGCGCTTGCAACTTGCCATTAACAAATATGGCTTTGATTCATTGAGTTTTGTTGTACTTGAAACGTGCTGCGTTGAAGAACTCGATGAGAGAGAGCATTGGTGGCTCGAACAGGTGGTTGGATTTGACCGGGTTTGTAATTATTGTATTGACCCGGCAGCCCCATTAAGAGGACGTAAATTCTCTGATGAACATCGAAGTAAGATAGCGGCGGCATTATCTGGTGAGCGGCACTACAGCAGGTCAAGAGGCGCTATGCCAATCGAGCATCGCCAAGCCATATCGCGCGGCGTGAAGGGGAAAACCAGATCAGAAGAAAGTCGGCGCAGGATATCCAATTCCACTAGGGGTGAGGCTAACCCTATGTTTGGCTTGAGCGGTGACAAAAGTGCGAGATCTCAAGCGGTACGCGGTACGCATTCAATAACCGGTGAAATCGTAGAATTCGAAAGCATGAACCTGGCTGAATTGTCTGGATTTATTCAGGAATGCATTTCTAGGTGTTGCGCTGGAAAACAAAAACTCCATAGCGGTTTTGCTTGGGAGCGCATTAACCGCCACGCTTCATAGCTTCAGCAAAGACGTTTTCCGCCAGCGGCTTCATTTTCTCAACAACACTTCTGGCAATGTGTTGCCCTGGCTGCGGTGGAATAATCCAGCCATTTGAGCCCTCCATGAGCACACGGAACGTCATGTACTGGCTGTAGTTTTTCCCGCCCATGCTGGTGTCGAACCTCACCATGCCCTCATAACGGCTGTGCTGCTTGGGCAGTCCCACCAGCTTCTCACCCCACTGGTACAGGTTGCGCGGCACCATCACATGCTGCCGCGTGGCCTGGTTGAACAGGAACGGCGTCTGGTGCTTCTTCCCCATCACCTGGGTGCCCCACCTGGGGTGCAGTGATGTCACCTCGCCAGCCGGGCGCTGGCCCTGGCCGGCGACCGTGCTGGCCTTCAGCAGCTTCGCGGCATCGTAGACCGCATCAGGCATGGCCTTCGCATGCGCCTCATTCCCTGGCGTGTTGTGCCTGAACGGGATGATGAGGAACCGGCGACCGTCCTTCGTCCGGCGCACCTTGCTGCTGGTGTCGAGATACTTCTTAAGGTCGCGCGCCGGTCGGCCGTCGTCAATCTCCTTGGCGTACTTGTATTCGCTCCAGACGAGGCCTTCAAAGTCGCCGGTCATCTTGGCCTGGATGCTGGCCGCGTAGGCGTCTTTCTCACCAGACCACAGCTTGGCGCGCTGCACCGACTCCATCCAGCTTGACTGCGTGGCAGTCACCACGGCGCGCACGGCCTGATTCAACCTCGGCAGCACGGCAGCATTGATGATCGCGCCGGCCTGGGCGCCGACGTCTGTCAGGTCGACGCGGATCTGGAATTGGCTCATGCGTAGCATCCTGCCGTCACGCCTCGTCGTGACCGCACCATTCACTCATGTCGATCACAGCCATCACGCCGATTCCGTCAGGGTCTGCGCTCAGGGTCTACCTGAGCCCACCCGCTGGCGCCGTCGCGTGGCGCATCCTGCGCAAGGCTGCTGATACCTTCACGGGGCCCAACGATGTCGATGCTCTGGTTGTGCACGCCGGCACTGCTCGCAGCGCACTGGATGACGTGGGCCTGGTGGATGGCTCCACCTACTTCTACCGCGTCTATTACTGGTCCGGCACGACGTGGACTGCCAGTGCGAGCCTGAGCGCCACGCCTGGCGCGACGTACTCGGACGAGTCCGCTGACGCGCTCACGGTGTTCCGCGACCGCATCGACGCCGGCCTGACGGTCGAAGTGGCGCGCGGCGCACTGAAGCACGAACTGGGTGTGATCCCCGTGCTGACGGCCCCGCCGCTGTACGACGACACGCGGTTTCCCATGGTGACGGTGCACCTCCAGAACGAGTCGCCGGCCGAGCGCTACGTAGGCGAGAACCTGACGGGCGATGCGAACGACATCGACTGGTTCACCGGCACGTCGGACGACTCGCAGGGCTGGCTGGCGGAAACCACCCTGGTCGTCATGGGCTGGGCGCTGAACCCGGACGCCCGCAAAGACCTGCGCAAGTCGCTGCGCCGGATCTTGATTGCGAACCTGCCGGTGTTCGATGAACACGGCCTGCTGAACGTGTCGTTCTCCCAGCAGGATACCGAGGACTTCACCGCCTACTCGGCCCCCGTCTATCAGGTCATGACCACCATCACCTGCAAGACGCCCATTCTGGTGTCCGCGCCTGGCGCCGACATCATCACCGACATTGCGCTGACTGCCGGCGCGATCAACTGAGGCATTGGCATGGCCAAGACCACCAACGATGAGCCCGTGGCACTGCCCGCCGACGAGCTGACCCTGACCGAGTTCTGCACCCGCCTGTCGGCGCGCGATCGGCGCGTCGAGTTGATCGGCGGCTTCCATGCCTCGCAGCGCGCGGCAGAGCGGCACAAGGACACCGAGGCGGCCTATCAGGCGGCTTTCGACGCTTTCGCAACGCAACCTGTCTGAGGTAGACCATGAGCGTATTTTTCAACGGCCGGTTGCTGGTCAGCCCCACCGTTCAGTCGGTGGTGGACGATTCCGCGATGGCCAATCGCAACCTTTCGGTTGGCAACGTCGTGGCCCTGGTGGGCCGTTCCAGTGGCGGTCAGCCGAACACGGCACTGACGTTCGGCTCGCCCAGCGAGGCCATCGCCACGCTGCGTGATGGCGAACTGCTCACGGCGGCGCTGAAGGCCTTCGATCCGAGCGCGCAGACCGGCGGCCCGGCTTCGGTGGTGGCCGTGCGCGTCAACCCGGCGACGCAGGCCAGCCTGGCGCTGCTGGATGGCGCGTCGGCCACGGTGGTCAACCTCGTGTCGACCGACTATGGCCTGTGGACGAACCAGATCAAGCTGAAAATCGAGGCTGCCACCACGGCGGGCCGCAAGCTCACCACGCAGGTCGGCAACAGCTACTTCAGCCAGGACGACGTGCTGCGCAACGCCTTCACGGTGCGCTACACCGGTGGCGCTGCGTCGGCGCAGATGACCGTCAACGGCACCACGGTGACGCTGGCGGCTCCCACCGGCACTACGGTGGCGACCATCGATCTGGCGACGTACCCGACGATCCAGCAACTGGTGGACCGCATCAACGTGGTCACCGGCTTCACTGCTGCCGTGCTCGACGGCAACGGCGCCGCGCCGACGCTGCAGGGCCTGGACTTCGTGACCGCGCAGGACGTGAAGACCGCCACCTACACCGCCACGGCGCACCTGCAGGCGATCGTGGACTGGTTCAACGGACTGGGCGAGGGCTTCGTGACCGCCACGCGCCCGGCCGGCGTCGGCACGCTGCCGGCGGTGCTGCCGTTCACCTACCTGGCTGGTGCCGTCGACGGCGTGGTGACCAACACCGAGTGGTCGAACGCCTTCACCACGCTCCAGACGGTGGATGTGCAGTGGGTGGTCCCGGTCTCCAGCGACCCGAGCATCCACGCCATGGCTGACTCGCACGTCGCGTTCATGTCCGGCGTCGGCCGCATGGAGCGCCGCGCGATCTGCGGTGCGCCGGCCGGCACCAGCGATGCGACGGCGATCACGCTGGCGAAGGCCATCAACAGCGATCGCACGTCGCTGGTGCACCTCGGCTACTACGACTTCAATGCCGCCGGCACGCTGACGCTGTACCCGCCCTACATGACCGCCGCCCTGCTGGCCGGCGCGTTCTCGGGCGTGAATCCCGGCACCTCGCTGACCAACAAGACCATCAAGGTCCGCGGCCTGGAGCGCAAGCTGCGCAACCCGACCGACACCGACGCGCTCATCACCGGCGGCGTGCTGTGCGTGGAAGACACCGCGCAGGGCTTCAAGGTGGTCAAGTCGATCAGCACGTGGCTGGTGAATGACAACTACAACCGCGTGGAAGTGAGCACCGGAGTGGCGCTGGACTTCGTGGCGCGCAATGTCCGGCTGGCTCTGGATGTGCTGCGGGGGGAGAAGGGCAACGCGATGGCCCTGGCTCGCGCCAAGTCGATCGTCCGCGGCACGCTCACCGAGTTGGCGCGCGACGAGCCGCAGGGCCCCGGCGTGCTGGCTGGCGACGCCACGAACCCGGCGTTCAAGGGCATCTCGGTGTCGCTGGACGGCGACGTGATGCGTGTGGAGTTCCAGTGCTCGCCTGTCGTGCCCACGAACTACATCCTCGTGTCGATTTTTGCGACGCCGTTCCAAGCCACCGTTACCGGCTGATGAGAGGTTGATATGAAAGTGAACCAGAATGTCCGGTCGGCGAACCGCCTGGCCATCTTCTTCGACGGCAAGCAGATCGGCGCTCTGCAGTCGGTCCGCCAGTCGGATGACTATGGCCTGGAGGGTGTGTACGGAATTGGGGACATCAATCCCGTAGAGCACGTGCCCACAGCGGCCCGCTACACGCTGTCGGTCAGCAACGTCGTGCTGCGCAAGGGCGACATGCGCAGCGCCGGCCTGATCCCCGAAAACGGCGCGGCTGCGCTGCAAGGTCTGGTGTTCGACATCGTCCAACTGGACAAGGACACCGGCGAGGAGCTGCGCAAGTACACCGGCTGCAGCTACGCCAGCGGCGACATCGACGTCAGCCGCAACGCCATCGTCATGGCCAACGCCAGCTTCATGGCGCTGGACGTGAGCGGCGGCGCCCCCACCGTCTGAACTGAGGCAACATCATGAGCAAGTCCAACAAAGACAAGATCAGCTCGACGGGCTTCGTCGGCATGACATCGACCGACTCCGTCAACATCTTCGAGATGGCGACCATCCTGAAGATCACGCCGTCTGCCGTGCGCCAGCGCGTGGCCGCCGGCACGCTGCCGCAGCCGCGCTACGATGGCCGCGGCGAGCGCACGTGGCTCAAGTCCGACCTCACCACGGCTGGCATCACTGCCGTGGTGCCGTGACGGCACACTGACCCTACCTGCAAACAGCGCCGCCCACTGGGCGGCGTTCTCATGGAGCCTACATGCGCACACCTGCCCCTGGTGATTTCCCTGTCGACGTCGAGGGCGTCGGAAGTTTCGTCTTCGGCCGCAGGACGCTGCGCGATGAACTGCGGATCTCGGCAGAGATCGCCCGCACGAACGAGGGTGTCGACACCAACAACGCCCAGCCAGGTACGCCGGAGTACTTCCTCGCGCAGGTTGGTGGCTGGATGGCCGTGCTGCGAGTCCTGACTGTCAACGCCCCGGCCGAGTGGGATCTCGACACGATGGACCCGCTGGACGAGACGACGTACCAGAAACTCGCGCTGGCCCATGCGGCGCTGCGCGAAAAGGAGGGCTCTTTTCGCCGAGGAGCAAAGCCGTAGAGCTAAGCGGCAAGGGCGGCAACTTGCGCAGTCGCTCTCGTTCCTGTTCCGCAAGCGGTACAACCTGCCGCCGACCGATCCGCGATTTTTGGAGATGACGCCAGAAGGCATCGAGGCCGACTACTGGGCGCATCACTACGCCGAAAATCCGACCGAGGATGAGGTCGTGGATGAAGAATACAGCCTGGCGGACGAAATCGCCGCGGCGGACGCGGCGGCGGACATGCCGGATGACTTTGAGGATGTGTGATGGCTGACGGCGTCAAGATTCCAGTATCTGCGGACCTTGATAAGGCCGACATAGCGCGCACGATCTCTGACTTCACGGCGCAGATGAACAGGGTTGGCGACTCGATCGCCAAGATGAACAAGCTCAAGTTCAACCCTGTCGACAAAGCTGGCCTGGAAGACCTCAAGAAGGTCGTGGCGCAGTTCGAGGCGCTGAAGAAGATCAACCCCGACCTTAAGCGGAGGCTGAATGCCACGGGACAAGGTGGCACGAACTTCCACGATGTCGACTGGGGGCGCGTCTACACGGGCGGGCAAGGCGCGCAGCGGGTGTTCAACTACGTCGGCGCCGGCACGGCCTATGGCGATCGGCTGTGGGCGACGCCAGCGGCACCGCCTGGGGGTCGTCCCCCTGGACCGCCCGGCGGCGGCGGTGGTGGTGGAGGCGGTGGTGGTGGAGGCGGCATGCCCCCCCAGCCCCCTGGCGGCGGCGGGTTCCCCGGGCAGGGCATCGTCAATGCTGGCTTGGGCGCTGCCGGCCCTGTCGGCGGCGTGGCCGCGCGCTCGATCAACGCAGGCGCATCCGGCGGGTTCGGCGCCGGCCTGAGCACCATGATGGGCGGCCTTGCCGCGCTGGGTGTCAGCAAGGCTGTCGGCGCCGTGATGGGCAAGCTCGGCGATGCCGAACAGGAGTCGATCCGCTACGACACCCTGAAGCGCACCATCGGTGACGTGAACGTCGGGTTCAACGTCCTGCGCGACTCAGTGCGGCATGCGGCGAAGGGCATGGACACCACGTTTGACGAGGCCCAGCAACTCGCGCTGCAGTTCGCCAAGATGGCCAACGTCGGCCCTGGTGGCGCGGTCGGCATGCACCGAGAACTGATGGTCGGCGGCGGGCTGGCTCGCTCGCTTGGCCTGGACCTCGGCGCCGGCACCGGCCTGATGGCCTCGGCCCGTGTCAACAAGCTCACCACTGACGAGACGGGCAGCAAGCGACTGGCGCTGCTGATCGGCGAGGCGGTCGGCCGCGTCGGCTTTGCGAAGGCCGACGAACTCATGACGGCGGTGACGTCGTTCATCGGCAGTCAGACGCGCGCCAGCCTGTCGCCGGCCAATCTGGCGGGCTACCTCGGCAGTTTGGTGGGCATGGCTGGCAGCGGCCGGGCGGGTCTGGACGTCGGCAACTCGGCGTCGATTCTTGGCCGCGCAAACTCCGCCGTGATGGGCGGCGGTGCGGCCGGCGAGGCGGGCAACAACTTCATGCTCGCGGCACTGGGGCGCAGTACCGGCCTGAACCCGATCCAAGTCCGTCTGCTGCAGCAGCAAGGGCTATTCGGTAGCACCGGCAGCACATTCGGGTCGGGGTCGCTCTACGCGCAGTACAGCGGCAAGGTGATGGCCGGCAACAGCACCAGCAACATGGCGCGCATCGTCGGCGGGCTGAAAAGCCAATACGGCGGCAACTCTGACATGCTGCTGTCGGCCACCGCCAGCCTGCTCGGCTTGAACGAGACGCAGGCCATGGCCCTGCTCACGCACGGCACGGGCAACAACCTCGGCGGGCTGGAGGGTCGGCTGAGCCGCACGGGCGTATCCCTGAGCCAGTTGAACGCCAACGGCATCGGCGCGCTGGCGCGCATCAACGGCGGCAGCATGAGCGACCTGCAGGCGCAGGCGTCGTCGCTGCTTGGCCGCACTGGTGCCGATGCGCTCATGCCAGACGAGGCCAAGCGGCTGAAGGAGGCCATGGGTGGCACCGACATCGAGAAGATGAAGGACGTCCTGACCGAGCTTACCGCCACGCGCGATCAAGAGAAGACCGAAGGCTCTGAGACGCGCCGCTCGATCGCGGGCGTCGAGCGGGTCACGCAGCAGTTCGCTGGCACGCTCATCCCGGTGGCGAACACCATCCGGGATGCCGTGGTGGCGATGGCCGCGAAGATCGCGCCTGACTCGCAGTTCGGCAAGGCCGCAGCAGACCTGGCGGGCATCAAGCAGTTCGACCAAGTCGCGGCGCAGTCCAAGGCCGACTTGGACAAGTACGATCAGGAGACTGCCGATCTGCGCCAGAAGCCCGGCTATGCCGCCATGAACCCGGCCGCCCGCAGCGCCTGGGAGAATGGCCGGTCACTGGAGCGCGAGAAGCGCGCGGCGATCGCTCAGCGCAACATGGGGTACGCCGGCAAGTACGCGGGTGGTGCCGATGCGCTCATGAATGCACTCATCCAGACGGAATCTGGCGGGCATCACATCGACCCGGCGACGGGCCGCCTGCTGGTGAACAAGGACACCGGCGCGATGGGCATAACGCAGGTGATGCCGGGCACGGGCACGGATCCCGGGTTCGGTGTGACGCCCCTGCAGAACAACTCCGAGACGGAATACCGCCGGTTCGGCCGAGACTACCTCGCGGCGATGCTGCAGCGGTACAAGGGTGATTCATCGCGCGCCCTGGGCGCCTACAACTGGGGCCCCGGGAACGTCGATAATGCGATCGGCATGTACGGCGACGACTGGCTGAAGAATGCGCCGCCGGAGACGCAGGCCTACGTGCGCAAGATCATGTCGCAGCAGTCGTCCGCGCCAGGGTCGGCGGCGATGGGCATGACCGGTGCGGGTGCTGGCCGCGGCGGCGCCGAAGCCTATGCTTCCATCGACATCCGGGTGCACCGTGATGGCGGCGTCGACACGCGCAACGTCAAGGCGAAGTTCAACAAGCCGGTCCCGGCCGGAGTCCAGTGATGAAAACGGTCAAGGTCTACCAGCCTCAATTCGGCGTCACTCTCTACAAGATGGTGGCGCGCAAGGGCCTTGGCGGGAAGCTGGTCACAAGCGACAGGTTCCAGGGCACTGTGCAGCAGCAGGCCATCGACCTGACGCCGTTCATCGGCGACGGCGCGTCTGTCCGCACCAACAAGTCGGTCCGCCAGCCGGCCGGCGGGTTCCAACTGACGATTGGCGATCAGGCCCACGGCTCGGCTGCACTGGAGTCGCTGTACGGCCTGATTGAGCCGATGGACATGATCGAGATTCGCGCCAGGCACGCCCTGACTGGTGCCGGCCAGCCTCCCATCCTGATGCGCGGCTTCGTGTCCGACGTGTCGAGAAGCGAAGGCATGGGCGGCGACGGTCGGCCGCAGCGGCAGGTGACGATCAGTGGACAGGACTACGGCAAGGTCTGGCAGATCATGCAGATCGTGTTTTGGGCCGACTACATCCTGGGCCAGGACTTCATCTCTGGGTTCCGGTTGTTCGAGAAGTTCGGCGTGGGGTTCGAGACTGCGCTGAAGGTGCAGGACTTCGTGCAGCAGGTTTTCGACAAGTGCATCAACCCGTTCATCGACAAGATGATGCCGGCCGACTTCCCGCTCCCGCGAAAGATTCAGGTCGACATCGCGGTGAAGCATGGCACCACGTCGCCTGGCATCCAGTCGCAGCAGGGGAACTTCTACAACCTGCTGTCCGGCTTCAGCGACGTCGGCGTCTGGAACGAGTTGTTCATCGAGGACCGCGATGACGGCGTGTTCTGCGTCTTCCGCCCGAACCCGTACCTGACGGCCTCGGATGACCCGCCGAAGAAAATCCAGCCGGATGCGCCGGACCCAACCTACATCGATGTGAGCGACGAGGACTTGATGTCGCTATCCGTGTCGCGAGGCGACGCGAATGTGAGTAATTACTACTGGGTGTCTGCACCAAGGTTCCAGCTTGTCGATGACTACATCACGCGCCAGTGGGCGGTGACTCAGGGCGCGCGGGACACCGTGGTGCTGGCTGAATACACCAACAGCCAGGAAAAGCTGTACGGCACCAGGGCGATGCAGACGGAAACGGCGCTCGGGAACGACGCCATGCTGACGCACAACACCGGCGACGAGCAGCCCGGCATGACGAAGCAGGCGCAGACCATGGTGGATTGGGTCAACGAACGCCGCCGCGTCCTAGTCGAGCAGAACAAGGACAACGTCCTGTTCGAGCGCGGCAGCATGCGCCTGCGTGGCAACGAGGACATCAAGGCCGGCACCTACGTTCGCCTGACTCGCGGCAGCACGTCGGCCGTCTACTACGTGGTGGAGGTCGACCACGAGATCGTGCCCTTCTCGGGCTGGTTCACCACGGTGCAGTTTGAGCGGGGGACTGGGTTCATCCGGCGGGTGCAGGCGGGTGGGTCGCCTTATCTGGCGGAGATGTCATGACACTACGGATCGGCCGCGTCACCGCGGTGCACCACGAGGACCACAGCGTCGACCTTGTGATGGTCGATGACGGCAGCCGCCTGACCGGCGTGCAGGTGCTGGCGATCGGCGCCAGCAGCAACACCGGGCTGGTGAGCCTGCCCGAGCCGACCGCCACGGCGGACAAGTGGGACTTGACGCAGCGCACCGACAGGGACGCGGCGGCGGTGGTCGGCATGCTGGGGCCAAACACCTGGGTGGTGGTCGGCTTCCTCATGCCGCAGATCAGCCAGATGACGTTCGCGGCCGGGCGCTACATGAACCGGCTGCCGAGCGATGTCTACACGACGGTGGACGGCGCGGGGAATGTCGAGCTGCACCACCCATCGGGGTCATACATCCGGCTGGCCGAGACGCCAGCGCACGAGGATCTGGCGGGGCAGAACTTCGACGGCAACTTTGCCCTGGCCAAGAACACCGGCCGCAGCCTGCATCTGCAGGTGGTGGTGGGCCCGACGACGATTCATATCACGCCGGCCGGCGCGGTGACGATCGACCACCCTGGCGACCTGACGGTGAACACCGGCGGAAATGCCTCGGTGACGGTGGCAGGCACCACCACGGTGAACTCCACCGGCACGGCGACTGTGCACGCGCCGTCCGTCACCATCGACGCGGCTGCGACCACGTGCACCGGCTCGCTGACCGTGAATGGCCTGCTGACCTACCAAGGCGGCATGACCGGCTCTGGCGGCAGCGGCGCGACGATGACCGGCAATGTGGTGATCACCGGCAACGTCCTGACCACGGGCGACCTGAAGAACAACGGCAAGTTCGTCGGCAGCACGCACACGCACCAGTACGTCGTCAGCGGCTCCGTCCTGACCACGACTGTGCCGAATTGACCGCCGGCATCGTGACGCCACACTTGGCGCATGCTGTCCCTTGGCGCGCCATCTGACCAGACTGCCGGCGCCTGCCCGATTTCGTTCGTCCTTGACGACCCGACGTCGGCAGGCGCTGCGCTCAATGTCGTCACGCTGGCAATCCGGCCGGAGGACTTGAGTCGCCAGGAGCCGAGCCGGCTGACGGTTCAGCAGACCCTGGGCGGCGCGTGGGCCGACTCGTTCGGCGCCGGGCTGGCGCAGATCACCATCAGCGGGCACACAGGCTGGCATCGCATGTACGGCTCTGGCCTGGAGGTGGCGAACCAGTCCGGCCGCGCTGACGGCGCCATGCGGTTCGTGCAGTTGCGCGACACGGTGTTCGACCAGTGGCACAAGCGGCGCGCCGCGGCGTCGTCTGCCGGGTTGGACCCGAGCAAGATCAAGCTGATTTTCTCGGACGGCCTGCACGGCACCACGCACATCGTCGCGCCGGTGTCGTTCACGCTCCGCCGCAGCCGCAGTCGGCCGCTGCTGGCGCAGTATCAGATCAGCATGGTGGCGCTCGGGTCGATGGATGACGACGTGCTGGAGTCGACCATCCCATCGATCATCGACGGCCTCACCAAGGGCCCGCTGTTGGAGGCCGGCCTGAAAAGCCTGGCGGCCAGCGCCACGAAGATCGCCGGCTATGCTGGCGAGGTCACCACTTGGGTCGACAAGGCCGCGTCGGTGCCCGTGCGCTCGTTCATGCAGGCGACCGGCGCGCTGTATCAGGCCGTGCGTGATGGCGTCGGGTCGATCAACGGCGCGGCGGATCAGCTCATCCTGATTGCGCGCGATGCCAGCAAGGCGGGGATGAACATCTTCCACAGCATCGCCGCCATCGTGAACCTGCCGAGCCAGATCCGGGCGCGGGCGATGGACGTGGCTGCCGCCTACCGGAATGCGTTCTGTGCCCTGCGCGGCGCGCTGTCAGGTGCTGGGTACTATGAGGACTACAGCCCCCTGTACGGCGCCAGCAACTGCAGCTCCACGGCCGGCGGCCGGGCGCTCACGCAATTCGCCGGGCTGAACACCTTCGCGCAGACGGTGACCACCACCACGACCACGGCGGCGCTCTCGACCGATGGCAGGGCGAGCCTTGGGGTGCTGGCTTCTTCCGACCCGGTGTTGGCGCCGATGTCGTTGGCGACGATCGGGCCGCTGGCCTCCAGTGCGGCGCGGGGCATCTCGGTATGACCGTCGACCTGCGCACGCCCCTGACGGGGTTCCGGTTCGTTGAGACGCGCCGTGGCGACACGATGCAGGCGCTTGCCCTGCGCGAGCTTGGCGACGGCAAGCGGTGGCCTGAACTCGTCGCGCTGAACAAGCTGGCGCCGCCGTACATCACGGACGACGCATCGCTTGTCACTGACGGCGTGGTGCTGACCGGCACGCTGGTGCTTGTGCCGGCGTCGGCAGCCGCCGCGATCAGCACCGACCCCGACCTCGTGTTCGAGCGCGATATCTCCCTGGTGGGCGGCGTGCTGCAGATCGTCGGCGGGGACTTCGGCCAGGTGTCGGGTACGGCGAACCTGAGTCAGGCGCTGCGCCACCGGATCGACACGGACCGCGGCGATCTGGTGATGCACCCCGAGTACGGCAGTCGCGTGCGCGAACTGCTCGGCGCGGCGAACGGCGCCACGGCCGGGCAACTGGCTGCGGCCTACGCCAGGGCCTCCGTCGCGGCCGACCCGCGCGTGCAGCGCATCCGCAGCGCCGTGGCCGATGTGTCCGGCGACAGTATTTCTGTGACCGTCGTCGCTGAGCCCATCACGGGGCGAGCGGTCGATGCGACCGTGACCTTCTAGGGGTAGGCCATGGCCTTTCAGATCAAGGACTTTTCTTCGATCGCCGCCTCGCTCATCAATCTGGTGCGCGCGACGACGAACAAGGTCACGGACTTCAACCGCGGGTCGATCATCCGCACGATGCTGGAGGCAACCGCCGCTGAGTTGGAGGAGCTGTACTTGATGATGTACGTGGGGATCAAGGAGGCCATCCCGGTCTCGGTGTTCCGCACGTTCGGATTCGACCCTCTGGCGGCGCAGGCAGCGAGTGGTGTCATCCGGTTCGGCACCAGTGGCGGCGTGCTGGCGACCACGGTGATCAACATCCCGTCCGGGACTGTGGTCCGCATCCCGGGCACCACCACCACCTATGCGACGCAGGCTGCCGCAGCCATATCGCTCGGCAACAGCTACGTGGATGTGCTGGTGGCGGCTCAGTCGCCTGGGCTGGCCGGCAACGCTGGATCAGGGGTGATCACCGAACTGCCGTCCGCCATCTCTGGCGTGGGAACTGTGACCAACCCGGCGCCTTTCATCAATGGCCGAGACGCGGAATCAGATGAGGCGCGCAAGGTCAGGTTTCAGGGCTACATCGCCAGCCTGGCGCGCGGCACCAAGTCGGCCATCGTCTACGGCGCCAAGACATCGGCGCTGACCGACTCGTTGGGTTCGGTGACCGAGTACGTCGCGCACGCCAGCGTGCTGGAGCCGTGGATGACCGACTCGGCGCAGCCGATCAGCCTGGTGCGCTGCTACGTGCACAACGGCGCCAGCGCCACCAGCGGCGCCCTGGTGACGCGCACTCAGCAGGTGATCGACGGCTACTACGACAGCAGCGGCGCGCCCGTGCCGGGCTGGAAGGCTGCCGGCGTGCAATGCATCGTGGCGGCGGCCAGCGACCAACCCATCAACGTCACGGCGACTGTGACCATCGCTCCCGGCTTCACCTCGTCCGATGTCCTAGCGGCGGCGGATAGCGCCGTGAAGGCCTACCTCCAGGGCCTGGGCGTTGGCGAGGACGTGCGCGTGAGCGAACTGGTCGCCATCGTGCGGCGCGACATCGACGGCGCCTTCAACCTCTCGATGTCGGCACCATCGGCCGACGTCACGGTGGCCGACAACGCCAAAGCCATCCCCGGCACCATCACACTGACCGCAGCATGAAACTCGTTGAAAAGCTGCTGGGCTACCTGAACCGGGTGTTCGACAAGGGCCCTGACGCCGCGCTTGCGCTGCGCCTGCGGTATGACGGCTCGGCGATGTCGTGGACGGTGGCGGACGGCGTGCTGACCACCACTGTGACGGGTGGCACCGGCGCGGCTTTGCGTGTCGACCTGGCCGGGTTCACGGTGGGCACGCTGTCGGTGTTCCTGGCGGCGCAGCCCGGATACACGGTGCCATTCGTGGATACCGGCGAACTGTTGGGGCTGTCCGCCCTGGCGCTCATCGATGCCACAGGCGATCAGGCGCAGAGCAACGGTGACCACCTGACCGCGTTCCGCTCGGTACTGTGGTCGTACATGACCGGGCAGGCCACCGAACTGACTTCTTCGCGGGCGGCGATCGGCGAGGCGCTGCTGCAGATCGCCGCCACCACGGCGAGCGACACGTGGGTGGATGAGCACGGCGGGTATTACGGCATACCGCGCCGCAACGGCGAGGCCGACGCCCCGTATGCGGCCCGCATGGTGGCTGAAATCACCTCGGCGCGCGGCAACGGCGTGGCCATCGCTGAGGCGATCCGCCTGGCGACCACCGGCATCTCTGCGAAGGTCACCGACTACGCGACGATCACGGTGTCTGGCGGCGGCGTGGGCAGCTATGGCCTGTTCGATGCTGACGTGGAAGTCGGCGTCGACTCGCCGCTTGACCAAGTCCAGATCAACAGCAACACGCTGTCGATCATCGAGGCCATGCGCGATGCGGGGACGCACCTGCGCAAGCTGCGCTACATCCGCACCACCACGCTGGCGCCCTACATGGGCGCCTACCTGCGCGTGGGGCACGAGGTGTCGCTGAGCTGGAGCGGGTACAACCTGTTCTACGGCCCCAGCGGGCCCAGCCTGACGGCGACCTGGGCGCTGGATGGCTCGCAGACGTATTCCGGCATGTACCAGGCGCCGGTGACGCCTGCGCTGTTCATCACGGCGCCGTCGTTCTCGGCGCCGACATCCAGCGTTTCTGGCACCACATTCACGGCGAGCGCGGCGGGATCGGCATCGATCGCTGGCGGCGGCTCGACCGTGGCCTACAGTGCTGCCGGCGCAATCCAGTCGAGCACGTACAGCCTGATCGCGGACGGGAACTATGCTTTCCCGTCAAGCCTCTCCATGGATGTCGACATCACGTCGACCAATCCGTACTGCGGCGCGATCAGTATTGCGTCCATGCCGACGACGACGGGCGCGAATGGCTACGTGGAGGTCAGCTTCTTCCCGGCCTTCAACCAGTTGACCATCAACACGCCGAACACCAGCACGACAGTCACCGACGCATCGCTGGCGGGCGCTCAGACCATCCGCATCGAGTATTCCGGCGCCGGCATCATCACGGTGAAGCGCAATGGCACCACGCTGGTGACGCTGACCGACCCGGCCGCGTTCGATGTGGTCCCGGACATCCCCACCGATCCGACGACGCGCTGCTTGGGGTTCATCGATGTCACAGGCGGCGGCACCGATTCTGTCTCTCGGGCCTGCACCATGACTGGGTTGCGCCTCGTCGGCAATTTCATTCTGGTTCCCTGACATCGTGACCGCACGATAGCAAAATGCCCACATTCCAGACCATCCACACGAATTACGGGCTGTCGCGCATCACGGCAGCGCTATCGTCGGGCGTGCCGATCAACCTGACGCAGTTGGCTGTCGGCGATGGTGGCGGCTCGTCAACGACGCCGGCCCCGACGCAAACCGGACTGGTGCACGAGGTCTGGCGCGGCACGGTCAACCGGATCGTCACTGACCCGGCGCTGCCTGGGCGGATCTTCGTGGAGGCCGTGATCCCGTTCGATGCCGGCGGCTGGACAATCCGCGAGTTCGGCATCTTCGATGATGCCGGGCAGTTGTTCGTGGTGGGCAATTTCCCGGCGACGTACAAGTCGGTCCCCAGCGACGGAGCCAGCACGGACGTGATCCTGCGCGTCGAGATCGTCATGTCGAACACCGCGGTGATCACGCTGGTGGTCGACCCCTCGGTGACGATCGCCACGCAGTCGTGGGTGCTGACGAACGTGACCCGGTCGACCCTGGCGCCTGGCGGCACCACGGGGCAGGTCTGGACGAAGCTGTCCAATGTCAGCGGCGACGCCGACTGGCGCTCGCCCGGGTCGTCAACGATCATCGTGGACGCGGTGGAGGAGCCGGTGACGGCCCTTGCCGCCGGGCAGGCGACCATCAACCTGACGACGTGCACCACGCTCGGTCTGGTGGTGTTCATCGAGGGCGTGCGGATCCCCAAGGCCACGGGTGTCGACGGCTGGCAGCAGGGCACCAGCAACACGCAAGTCGTACTGGGACGCAGCTATCCGGCCGGCAGCCGCTTCACGGCGGTGCAGAACTTCCCGGCCGGGCAGATCGGCAACCCGCTGCAGGCCGGCAACAACCTGTCGGACCTCGCCAGCGCCGCCACGGCGCGGACGAACCTGGGCGTTTACAGCAAGGCCGAGTCTGACGCGGCCGGCGCCGCCGGCAACGTCGGGTTCACGGCCCGTGCCACGGCGCCGACTGGCTGGCTGGTGGCGAACGGGGCTGCTGTGTCACGGTCCGTCTACGCCACCCTGTTCAGCGCCATCGGCACCGCCTACGGTGTCGGCGACGGCAGCACGACGTTCAACCTGCCTGACGGTCGCGGCGTGTTTTTCCGCGGCCTTGACGGCGGGCGCGGCTTGGACTCCGGCCGGACGATTGGCTCATTCCAGTCGGACGCGATCCAGAACATCACCGGCGCGCTGTCGATGATCAATGGCGGCGGCGTAGCCGGCAGCGGCGCATTCCTGGCGAACGGCACGGCGACCAGCCACATCACCGCAGGGCTGGCCGGCAGCGACAACAGTTTCACGTTCGATGCCAGCCGCGTGGTCCGCACCAGCACCGAGACTCGCCCGTCGAACATCGCCCTCCTGCCCATCATCAAATTCTGACCCATGAGCACCAAGACGGTCTACCAGTGCGATCTTGACGGGTGGTTCATCGGGCCCACGGTCGCGCATGAATCGCCCCTGGAGCCCGGCGTGTTCCACATCCCGGCCGGGTGCGTCGAAGATGCGCCGCCCGAGGCCGAAGATGGCCTGACGCAGCGATGGATCGCCGGCCTGTGGGCGCAGCAGGTGAAGCCGGCCGAGCCGGTGCGCACGCCGCAGCAGATCCTGGCGGAATTTCTTTCGAACCACCCTGAAGTGGCGGCCCTAGTGATGAACGGGGCACAGCCCACGAATGTATGAGCCAAGTCCTGCGCGCGATCGATTACGCACACGGCCAATGCCGACTGTCGGTGGTGTCCACGACATCGCTGAAGCTGTCGCAGTACAACGGCCAGAATCTCCAAATCGGCGGCGGCCTGCAGCAGATTCCGGCTGCTGGCGTCACGGTGTCGAATACTGGCCTGTCGGCGACGACGCTGTATTACGTCTATGCGGCGGTGGTGTCCGGCGCGATGGTGCTGGAGTTGTCCACCACGGGGCACAGCACTGCGACGAATGGGGTCGAGACGAAGACCGGCGATACCAGCCGCACGCTGGTGGGTATGATCGCCACCAATGCGAGTTCGCAGTTTGTCGACTCGCTGGCATCCCCGACTTGCTTCAACTGGTTCAACCGCCGGCTCATCTCGGCGAGCGCTGGCGTGCTGTCCGGCGCCGTGGCAGGCTCGACGTTCACCGAAATCAACACCGGCCTGCGCCTGACCTTCCTGGCTTGGCCCGACGAGACGGTGGATGTGTCGGTGGTCGGCAACATGTTCGGCGACACCGCCAGCGCGCTGCTGACGCTTTCGCCATCCTTGGACAGTGCGCAGTGGGGCATGGGCGTCAGCAGTTCCGATTCCGCCTCGGGCCTGCAGCGCCCCGCTACGGCGCGCGCTGTGGCCCTGGTGTCTGAGGGGCGCCACATCGCCTCCGCAATCGGCAAAACCTCGTCTGGAAATGTGCAATTCAGTGTTGGTGTCCAATTGATCACACGCGGTTAAGGCCTGCCATCGTGACGCGAATATCGGGGTAACAAATCATGGACGCTGTAATGACCCCACCGACAGAGCCGGGCCTGGGAGGCTTGACTGAAACCATAGCCGGTGCCGGCGCGATCGCTGCCGCCCTGGTGCTTGGAATCCAGAAAGTCGTCAAGTCGTTCGGCGAGTCGCGCACTGGCTTGGCCCGCGATTCCGCGCAGGCGGATGTCGTCAACGGCCTGCGCGATGAACTCGCCCGCATGACCGAACAGAATGGCAAGATGGCCGACGCACTGAACAGCTTACAGCTTGAGGTTGTCAAGCTGCGCGGAGAAAACGCCGAGCTTCACACCACAGTTCGTCATTTGCACAACGAAGTGCGTCGCCTGCGCAAGGCTGGCGCCACCAGCGACTTCGGCGCGCTGGACGAAGGCGGTGGGCTGTGAAGCTCGTTGACGGCGTGCGCGATAGCTGGCGCTGGCTGACGATGCAGATCGGCGCGGCCCTGGTGATCGTGCCGCCGGCCTGGATCAGCCTGACCAAGTCGCAGCAGGACGCCATCATCGGCCTGCTGCCCGGCGCGATCACGCGCAACCTCGAAACATGGCAGGCCCTGGTCGCGCTCGGCGCGGCAATCATGGTCGCCCGGGTCATCAAGCAAGGGAGTCCTTCCAAGTGAAGCACCGCATCATGCCGGACGTGATCCGGGTCGCCACCATGACGGCTGTGGCCGTCGTTTTGTTGCTGGTCAGCACGCCCATCGCGCAGGCATTGGGTGAGCCGGCGATCGCCCCGTGGGGGATGTTCGCTGGCCTGGCGACGTTCGGTGTCGCGCTCTCGCATGTGTTCCGCCGGGCGCTGTTCCCGTACCTCGACCTGCGCGCCACTGCCTACCGGGCGTGCACGACATCCGAGGGGGCCGGTCGGGTGTTCCTGGGCGTGTGCATCGTGCTGGCGTCGCTGCTGCTGCTGATGGGTGGGGTGGCGAAGGCCGGCGAGGTGCCGCCAGGCGCCGTGCAGTACATGCCGGTCCTGAAGGACGAGATCCGCACGAACTGGCCTGGCATGCACATGCCCAGCGCGCTGGCTGCTCAGGTCGAGCAGGAGTCTTGTGTGTCGCTCAAGAGCGCGCGCTGTTGGAATCCGCGCGCCGAGCTGCGCACCAGTCGGGAACAGGGCGTGGGCTTCGGGCAGGTCACCAGAACCGCCAGATTCGACGCCCTGGCCGAGTTGCGCGAGCAGTTCCCAGAGCAGTTGCGAGGGTGGTCGTGGTCGTCGGCGACGCTGTATGACCCGCACTACCAACTGCGCGCGCTGGTGCTGATGGACCGCCGCAACTGGGGCGTCATCACGGGCACGGCAACGCCTGATGACCGGCTGGCGATGGCGCTGACGGCCTACAACGGCGGGCTGGGTGGGTTGTCAAGCGATCGGCGCATGTGTGCGGCCACGCGCGGCTGCGACCCGGGGCGATGGTTCGGGCACGTGGAGCGCACCAGTCTGAAATCGCGCACGGTGGTGGGCGGCTACGGGCGGTCATTCTTCGCCATCAACCGGGCCTACGCGCCCGCGGTCTTGTTCACGCGGCGGCCGAAGTACGTGCCATACATGGACGGCGTGTGATGGGGGCGATCCTCCTCGCCCTGCAAGCCGTCCCGAGGACGGTTTTGTATTGGGCCATCGTCGCGCTTGTCGTGCTGCTGGCCGGGTCATCCGTGCAGGTGCACGTCGTCAAAGGCCAGCGCGACGAGGCGAGGCTGACGCTGGCACAGCGCACCGCGGAATGGGCGCAGCAGCGCGAGGTGATGGCGTCGCAGGCGCGCCAGGCCAGCGAGCAGGCCAGAGCCATTGAACAACAGCGCGCGGCCGATCTGGCAAGCGCTCAGGAGAAACACGATGCCGAAGTCCAGCAGTACCAAGCTGATGCCGCTCGCGGCGCTGATGCTCTTGGCCGGCTGCGCAGCGCCCTCGCTGCCGCCACTGCCACCCGCCGTCGTCCCGCCGCCGGTGGTGCCTCCGCTCCCGCCGTCAGCGCGCCAACCGATCAGGTTGCAGAGTTTTTCGGCCAGTGTGCAGCAAGATATCGAGAACTGGGCGAGGCTGCTGACGCCGCCAGAGCCGCCGGCCTCCAGTGTCAGCGGAGCTACGAGGCCTTGATCACGCCACATCCCGCGTTACCGGGCTCGGATCGCTAGAAAAACACTACACTCTGCGCATCTAAACTGCGCGAGAACGATGTGAGCGAGCCTGTAATTGTTGGGGGTGCTTCGCTGTACCTGGGTGACTGCTTGGAGTCGCTGAGGGGGATGGCGGATTGCAGTGTGGATAGTGTTGTCTGCGACCCTCCCTATGGCCTGAGCTTCATGGGCAAGAAATGGGACTACGACGTGCCAGGCGAGGCCATCTGGAGCGAGTGTCTGCGCGTGCTGAAGCCGGGCGGTCACCTGCTGGCGTTCGCCGGCACGCGCACGCAGCACAGGATGGCCGTGCGGATCGAGGATGCGGGGTTTGAAATCCGGGACATGATCGCGTGGGTGTACTCGCAGGGGTTCCCGAAGTCGATGGATGTGTCGAAGGCGATCGACAAGGCCGGCGGCTCATCGCCGCGTGAGCAGTCGGCCATGCTGCGCACTAAGCGTGAGGCGGTCGGCTTGACCCGCGATCGAGTCGCCGCGTTCGTCGGCTGCACGCCTTCGAGCGTGCGCGACTGGGAGGAGGGGCGCGCTCGTGCCACTGGGGCCCCGATCGAGTTCATCGTCCCGAGCGAGGACTACCGCGCCAAGCTGGCCGACCTGCTTGGCTACAGCTCCGATGAGCGGCGTCTGATGGGGGTTGCAGCGGACAGGCGCGGAGACGGCACTGTTTACGGGGTCGGCCACTCTGGCGACCTGCGCACTGGCGGGCACACCGAAACCGCCCGCCAGTGGCAAGGCTGGGGCACCGCCCTGAAGCCCTCGCTTGAGCCTATCACCGTGGCGCGCAAGCCGCTGATCGGTACCGTGGCCGAGAACGTGCTGGCGCATGGCACGGGGGCGTTGAACATTGATGGGTGCAGGGTGGCGACCGACGAGAACCTGAACGGCGGTCGCTACAGCGACAACAAACAAGGCGACGCTGGCAACTGCTACGGCAGCGGCATCAACGAGCGCAGCGCGAACGACTACGTGCAGCCGACTGGCCGCTGGCCCGCCAACCTGATCCATTCTGGCGAGGATGATGTGCTGGCGGCGTTTCCGCAAGCGCCGAGGCGGATGGCCAACGCGAGCACGACCGCGCCCAGCCCGAAGACCGGCAACGTCTACAGGAAGATGCGGCGCGAAGGTGAGCCAAGCGCCAACAGCGACAACGAGGGTGCGGTCGGGTTCAAGATGAAGCCCGGCATGCGGCGACTCGATGCCGGAAGCGCCGCCCGGTTCTATTACGCGGCCAAGGCCAGCAAGAGCGACCGCGGCGCCGAGAACACCCACCCCACCGTCAAGCCCACCGACCTGATGCGCTACCTGTGCCGGCTGGTGACCCCGCCCGGTGGCGTGGTGCTGGATCCGTTCATGGGCTCTGGCTCGACGGGCAAGGCTGCGGTACTGGAGGGCTTCCGCTTCATCGGCTGCGAACTGTCAGCCGAGTACTTGGCGATCGCTGAGGCCCGCATCCGCGCTGCGCAGCCGAAGCCTGCGTCACCCGCGCCCGCCGAGCCTCAGCTTGGCCTGTTCGGCACTTGATGCACACTCCACACACACCCTGAACCCATATGCCCGCCTGACCGCGGGCATTTTTTCTTCGCACTCGGTGCACTCGGCTGGCCCGTAGCCTGGCGTGCCCGGCTCGAACCGCACGGCGACGGCGCGCAGGCGCTGGTTGGCCTCCCACTGGGCTAGTTCGAGGTCTTGGGCTCGGTCTTCGTCGCTCATTGGGTCAGTGTGCCATCACGCCACCCAGCCGCCAGCCGCTCGGCCACCACGTCCACGTCTTCCGCCTCCTGCCCGAGCCCGTGCAGGTAGCGCGCCGTCGTCGCCAGATCAGCGTGCCCAAGCATGGTAGCGATCTGCCTCTGACTCAGGCCCTGCGCGTGGCCGTGGCTGCCGAAGCTGTGCCGCAGGTCGTGGATGCGCGTGCCGCGCGGCAAGCCGGCGCGGCGCAGCAGGGCGTACCAACTGGTGTACGGCTTGGCCATGTGCGTGCCGGGCTTGCGGCCCGGGATCAGCCACTCGTGCGCCGGCATGGCCTGGATGATGGCGACGGCGCGGTGCGGCAGTGCGATGCGGCGCGGGCCGGTCTTGCTGTCGGGCAGCAGCAGCAGCCGGCGCTCGATGTCCACCCACGCGCGGCGCGCGGTCAGGATCTCGCTCAGGCGACAGCCGGTGAGGGTGAGCAGTCGCACCAGTGCGGCAAAGGCCGGCGTCATGCCGTCTAGCGCCGCGTCCATGGCTGCGAGCTGCTGCACGGTCAGCACGGTCTCGCGCTGGCGGATGCGGTAGCGCTTGGTGCCGGCGACCGGGTTGGCTGTGCACCAGTCCCATTCGACGGCGAGGTTGAACGCCTTGCTCAGCAGCGCCCGCGTCTGGTTCGCCCGGCTGGGCGAGCGCGCCAGCCCGCCGTGCAGTGCCACGCAGTCCGCCCTGGTGACGGCATCCACGCGGTGGCGGCCGAGCGCCGGCAGGATGTGCTTATCCCACGTGCGGCGGTCGAGCGCGACGCTGCTGGGCTTCTTGTAGGGGATGGCATGCTCGCGCATGTAGCGGTCGGCAAGCTCGGCCACGGTCGGCGCCTGTCGGCTGGCGTGGCGGTCTGCGGTCGGGTCCGCGCCGCGCGCCCACGCCTCGAACGCCTCGCGCATGTCACCCTGCGCCACCGGAGCGGGGGCGGCCGGCTCCACCACCTGCGACCCCTCCACATGCATGAGCTTCCACAGGCTATCCTGCGTCAGCCAGCGCACCGCCGCGTCGTGCATCAGAGCATGGCGGTCGCCGGGCTTGCTCAGCAGCCAGCCGGTGATGCGGTAGCCTTCGGCGATCAGGCTGTCGCGCTTGCGGATGGCGATGCCGGATGTTGCCGCTGGTGCTTGGTCAACCTCCACCATCTGCACCGCTCGATGCGGCCTGTGCCGCGGGTACTGCTCGTCCGCATCGGCTGCATTGCTGCGCGCGTCGGCCTCATCGGTGCACAGCGTGGCCATGCCGATGCTGTTGATCATGTACCAGCGGGTGGTCATGCTTCACCGCCTTCTGCCTTGCTCGCATCGGCCGCTTCTTTGCTGGCGTACATGAGCCAATCCTCGGGATCATCGCCATCTTTCGAGGCGCCTCTCCATCCCGGCTGACAGTGCATTGCAGAGCCGTCGCACGGCGCAAGGTTGCCGATTTCGCAGACACACTCGCTCGGATACACCAGCCCATCCGCGCCAATGCCGCGCAGGTGATCTTCGATGATCTTGATGACGGTGGTCATTTCTTGCTCCTCGCCCACCGATGCGTATCCATCGGCTTGGCTTTGATTGATCGTTGAATGGCCCAGGCCCAGCGCACCCTGCTGTCGACAGGCAGCATGCCGCGAGGGCAGGAGATGGCGACGATATGGACCCACAGGGCGGGGTCGTCGGGTTGTGGGCCTGGTGGCTTCACGCCGGCACTCCGGCCGCCAGCGCGCGCTGCACTGCCGCCACGATGTCGACCAAATAATCGCGCTCTCGATCCTGCGTGCGCCTGGCCTTCTGGAACTGGCCTTGTCCGCGCACCAGGCAGCCGACGACATAGCCGGCATCCACGCTGCGCAAGAACTCGCGCACGTGGCAGTCGCCCATGGCGCCCCACCAGCACGTCCAGGCCAAGCCGTAGCAGGTGATGGTCAGGCTCCCCGTCCCCTTGACTGGCTCGTACAAAACCACGTGGATCGGGTCGATCATGCCGCGCCCAGCCCGGCGCTCGGCATTGCAGATGGTGAACGACGTCACCGGTGTCGTGTTGGCGTGCATGCTCAGCCCTGCTCGCCCGGCTGCTTCTCGCCACCCAGCGCCGCCAGCACGTCGGCGATCAGCGGCGCGAGTTCACCCGTGGCAATCGCCACGTCGGCATCGAACTGCTCGGCGCCTTCGTCCTGGCGGCCTTCGAACACCACGTCCAGAAACTCGATGCCGCGCAGCCGCTTGGCGTGGTCCAGCGTGAACGACACCCGGCCGCGCCACGTCAGTTCCAGCGACTGCGCTGCCATGCCCTGGCGCAGGTAGGCCTTCACCTCGTCGGTATCGAGCGGCGCGCGGGCGTAGCGCACCGTGCTTTTCCTCTCGTCGTTCGCCTTCAGTTCGCAGGCGCGGCCGATGGTGAACTCGCTGAAGTTGGGCTCGCCGTCCAGCAGCCAGCCGGTCATGATGGTGGTCGGCGCGTCCAGGGTGTGCACCGGCACCACGTTGATCTGCTCGTGCAGGCACACCAGCATGGTGATCACGGTGTCGACGGCATTGGTCGACGTGGAGCCGATCACCACCAGGCCATCCGGCGTGATCCACACCGGCACGTTCACCGCCTTGGGGAATGCGCGCGGCAGCAGATCGGTGGTGATCTGGTCCTTCAGCTCGCGCTGCTGCTTCTTGCCGACCTTGCGGCCTTGCTCGGCCTCCAGTTTGGCGCAGGTCTCGGCCAGCGCCTTCTTCAGCGCCGGTCCCGGGACGGTGCGGGTCTCGATGCGCGCGAGAAGGATGGTCTGGCCGGCGACGGTCTCGGCCATGTTGGCGAGGCCTGCGCTGCCGGGGCGCGGCGGGATCCAGCCGGCTGAGTGCGGCTGCGTGGGGCCGCAGGGAGTGAACTCGTTGGCCTGCAGCGCGGCGTCGGTGATGCGGGCGGCGTTGATGATGCGGAAAATGGAGGCGGACTTGAACATGGTGGTGGGTGGTGACGGGCCTGACGGCCCGGGTTGATCAGTAGGTCTTGCCACCCGCCGCGGCGCGCGCCTCGGGCTTGTGGTCCGCGCGCTGGGCGTTGTAGGCCAGCTTCTCGGCGATGGCGCCGCCCAGGTCCAGATTCAGTGCGCCGGCCTTCACCAGATCGCGGCGCGCATTGGCTGGCTTCCACCATTTATCTGCCCACGGCCAGCCATCAGGTACTGGGCAGGTTTTGGTTTCGCCTTCAAGGTACTTCGATGCAAACCCGGCGCTTATTGCATAAAGACCGGCAGCTCGTGGTATTTCGCCGTTTTTGTGCTGGTCGTCGTGTTCTGGCGTCCATCCTTCAACCTCATGTTGCCGGCGGCGTTCGTCCAGCACGTCGCATTCCGCTTTCGTCAGTTCCATTTCGGTTCCTTTCCGGGCGTCAGTCGCCCAACTATTCAATCAACCGGAAAGCCCTGACGGGCTTCCGGTTATCTCAGGCGTTAGGGCACTTCAAAACAGCGCCTCCTGCTTCTGCCTCTCCGGCACGCAGTGAGGGCTGCACCACAGGGTTTCCGAGGCGCTGTTCTCCACCGCCTCGTCGGTGCTGGCGTAGCCCTTGCGCGCCGTCCAAACCCGCGTGTGCCATCCAGCCTGCAGCAGTTCGTCATGCTCGCCAGCGTGGCCGCACAGCACAATCCGCAGGCGCTTGTCGTGGCCGTTCTTGGCGCACCACGCGCGCACCTTGTCGGCCAGCTCTCCGCCCACGCCACCGGCCGCGTAGTCCATCGCGCCCTTGGTGTATGGCGGGTCGAGGAAAACCCCGGTCATGCCGTGCCGCGTTGTCACGCTCTCGGTCAGCACGCGCTGCCAGTCGCCCACGGCAACCCGCACGCCCCGCGTGCGATCCTGCAGAGCGCCGAACCACTCATAGATGTAGTGCGTGCGGCCCCGGCCGGCATTGCCCAGGTGCGGCAGTTGCCGGTTCACGCCCCGGCCGGCATTGCCCAGGTGCGGCAGTTGCCGGTTCACGCCCTGTCCCGCGTTGCCCAGGTGCGGCAGTTTCCGGGCGTCCACCAGCTTCTCGCCGTCGTGTTGCCACGGCCCGGTGCCGCTGCACCAGCCGCTGCCGATCCAGTTGCATGCGCCCCAACACCACCACCCTGCCACCTTCGCGTCGTAGTAGTCCGGGTCGGCCTCAAGCCGCTGCAGCAAGCCCGGCGCGTTGCGCACCAGCCAAGAGTGCCTCGCAATCAGGTCGGCCTCGTTCGTCGGCCAGTCCACGTGCCGGGCCACCTCGGCTGCATCGAGCGAAACCGCGCGCCAGAAGTTCGCTACGAATCCGTCTGCGTCGTTGATCGTCTCAACCTTGCCCACGTTGGGGCGCCCAAGCAGCATCGCCGCCGAGCCCGCGAACGGCTCCACGTAGTTCTCCGGGTCGCCCAGCGCGGCCCACACGGTTTCGCACGCCAGCGACTTCCCGCCAAAGTACGGGAACGGTGCCGCCAGGGTGCCTGCTACTGACTTCATCTGTTCTCCACCAAGAAGTGCCCTAACACGTCATTCCAGGCGACGGCCTACGTCCGCGCCTGAATTCCAGCGTTAGGCGTCACTTCGCGCACCACCAGCTCATAGGCCGGCTGACCGTTGCGCGTGACCGTAGTTTTCCCGCCCGCCATCAGCACATGCTGTGCCACGGCCGCACAGGCCTCTCCGGTCACATCCGTTTTGTTGGCACCCCAGGTGTCGCCACTCTTGAGTACCGTTCCGCAGTACACACGGCCCGTTAGCGGGCTCGACGCAACGTGCAATTCCCGGTTCACTGGCTTTTCTCCATTCCGATCAATGTGTGATTGTCGCAAATACCCCGGCTCGCAACGTAGGTGCCATTGACCCGGCACAGCAAAGTCCCAGGCCTGGCATGCTGGTAGGGCTTGGCGTGCTTGCACTTGCTGCACACGTCTGTGCGCTCGGTGGGGCTTGCATAGTTCGCCCGCTCCAGCCGGTCGCTTGCGGCCTTACCGTGGTTCCCCGCCATTACGCCAATCCTTTCGTACCTTCGTCCACCAGACGCCTAACTTATCCATCGAACGGACCGCCTTCGGCGTCCGTTCATGTCAAACGTTAGGCCTCAAGGCGCGGGGTGCGCCGCCCTGAACGCTTCATGCTCTGCGGTTTCCTTGTCCCACAGGGCTTGCGCACCGCCCAGCGCGCGGGCCTCGTCCAAGTCGGGCAAGTGGCCGGGGCCGCACAGCGTGTTCGCAATCCACTGCATGCCAACGTCCAGCCCTTCCAACTTGGCGGCCACCACGGCGGCGCGCATGGCCAGGATTTGGCTGTTCACGATGTCACCGAACGCGACGGCGCAGCGCTCGGACTTCAGGGCTTCGGCATGCAGACGCTCCACTTCGGCGCTGATCTGCTTCCACAGGGCATCGGCCTTGGCCATCCGCAATGTCGTGTCTTCGGTGGTCTGCGCAAACAGGCCTTTGCCCAAGTCGTCACACGCTTCGGTGTAGTGCGTCACCAGCTTCAAAAGGTCTTCAGCAGTCATACTCTTCCTCGCTTCGGCACCAGAGGCCGAACAGGTTGCTCAAGCGGAGCGCCGACAGGCCTCCGCGCTGAGGCTAGCGATGGTGCGGTCGGTCTTGGCGCTCATGCGATCAGGTCTTGCCAGTCGCCGGCCCAGCGCGCGAAGTTGGGGTGGCTGGCGGTCATGCGCTCCTCCTCCAGCGTGTTGCACGCGACAACCCACGCCTTGCCGCCGTCGATCATCACGGCGTTGCGCACGCGGATCGTGAGCGGCTTCAGTCGGTATGCGCAGTCGCGGTAGAAGTGCGGGCACTTCACGATGGTGGCGGCGGGCTCGATGTCGACCCAGCGGTCGCCGTCCATGTATTGCACGGCGCGTCCGTCGAGCCAGGCGCGGATGAGGGGGTCGTGGGGGTGGTTCATGGTGTCGCTCGTACTTTCCAGGCTGCTTCCAGCCCTTCGATTGCGGTCGGGAGGATGTCCAGCAGTTTGTCGCTGCTGATGCTGTACTCCTTGAACTGCACCCAGCGGTCTTGCCCGG
>Ga0213919_1000075_pt1 | contig 54099 bp, 53 predicted proteins | sample McNCre317MG_FD_161056 | JGI IMG/M metagenome (GOLD analysis project Ga0213919, IMG submission 161056) | Freshwater microbial communities from McNutts Creek, Athens, Georgia, United States - 3-17 MG | ecosystem: Environmental > Aquatic > Freshwater > Creek | place: USA: Georgia | collected...
CTATTTCGATGGTATTGGCGCACCTCGTCTCGTATGAACCTCAACTCTTCGAACCGCCTAGTGCGGACCCGCATGCTAGGTGGTGTGGCAGGGGCGCAGTCGCATAGACTGCCCCCTATGCCGATTGGGCAATTGGTGATGTGCTTGTCGTTGGGCCGGGTTCTGCCAAGCTTGAATTGACTAAGCATGCACATCGCCATGACTCGAAAATTGCAGAAAAATCATGGGTGTAGAGACTAATGGATCATTCGACTGATCTCAGTCGTAGGCTTATGCGCGCCGGTACTTTTTGTAATTATTTGGAATTTATTTAGCGCCATCTAGCCTTGACTTACCGTTAAAAGCCGTTGCACTCTGAGCTTCATCTATGGTCGCACCCGTTTTAGAGTGATGATGTAATGGTTTTTCGTAATTCTGCTGTTACCTCTGGCATGACGCCAAACCATGCGTGAAAAGCAGGGCGTGCTTGATGTAGCAGCATGCCGAGTCCGTTGACCGTCGTGTTGCCTCGTAACCTTGCGGCCGCCAGCAGCGGTGTTTCAAGCGGAACATAAATGGCATCAGAAACCAAGGCTGTGATGGGTAATTGCGTGAGTTCAATGTCAAGCGCAGCTTGTCCGTGCATGCCTTGATTCGTCGTGTTGACGAGCAAGGTCGCTCCGTCCAAGGCTTCGTGACGCTCGGTCCAGTCAAAAGCGTTTACCGGGGCTCCGAATTCCTGTGCCAATGCATTGGATTTACTGCGAGTTCGGTTAAGAATGCGGATTTCTGTGGCACCAGCATCTATGAGACTAACCACAATTGCGCGCGCAGCCCCTCCTGCTCCCAAAATGACAATAGGACCGTTCGCAGACCAATTGGGCTGGGCTTCGCGAAGGCTTTGTATGTAGCCAAAGCCGTCATTGTTAAAGCCGTGCAATGCCCCATCAGGCTGGACAACAATGGTGTTAATGGCTCCCATACGCAGTGCAAGAGGCTCTACCCAATCCATGCACTTTATTGCTTCGACTTTATGGGGAATGGTGATGTTGCAACCCGCTAAGCCCAACGCTTTGAGACCTTGAATTGCTGTTTGGATATCCCCTGGTTTGACTGGAAATAGGCCATAGGTACCATTCAAACCGTATTGGTGAATCCAGTGATTGTGAATGGCGGGGGAGCGAGAGTGAGCCACAGGCCAACCCATGACGCCTGCCATGATGAATGTGTTGTTCATTGCTAATAAGTAGATCAGATACCTAATGGTAGCTAGTGATTGGTACGTTTCATTTTAATTTCGAGTGCATCTAAAACAATAAATAGATCGAAATTAGATGGTGTTCTTATATGGCGTTTTGATACAAAAATAGTTAGGAAGCACATTCAAAAAATACGCTAAGTGGTTGCATTGAATGAACTTTTTTTACGAATAAACAACAATAAATTTCGATAAATGTAGTTTTTGGAGGTTTGTTTGCTAAAATTCGCCCAAGGAGTCCATATGTCTAATCAATCAGATTCGCTCGAAAGTGTTGTTATCGGTGACGGCGTTGTCGTCAGGGGTACATTCACCGTGCCTTCAAAAGCCATAATTAACGGCGTCATTGAGGGCGATTTAACAGCAGAAGAAGTCTTGATCGGCCCAACGGGCAAGATTACTGGTCGTGTTTCTGCAAAGGTCATTGATGTGCGTGGGCAACTCCACAACACCATCATTTCCGAGAAGAGCTTGATTGTTCGCTCCACTGGCAAGATTGCTGGCAAAGTTCAATATTCAGAAATTGAGATTGAAAAAGGTGGCGAAATCGAAGGTACTTTGAGTCAAGATGCTAACGGCCCAGTGATTAATGTTGGCGGCTCTGCCACTATTTAATTAGTTGGTTTTGATGTTGCGTCGTATTTTTACAGCTGTTCGTTTATTGCCTGGGCTTGTGTCTGGGGGATGGACGCGCCAGTATGAGGATGCGCGCATTATCTTGGAGCAAAACGGCGATCTTCACTATCTAAATGTGAGTGGTCGGATGCAACGCATTCTGGTGCGTGGGGGCATTTTGACAACGGGTGCGATGTTGATTGCGATTGCTATCTTATTTGCAACTAGTATCAGTTTGATGTTGAGTCGAGCTAAGTTAGAGCGATCTCACGAAGAGGTTTATCGTGCATTGCTCAGTAGTGCATCCGATGCGGATGGCGTTGAGCAACTGTCAATGAATGATGAGCAAATGGTTGCATTAGCTCAGACTATTCGTGACCGCGATATGAGTATTCGTCGTTTTGTAGATACTTCTATGGTGGCGGTTTCACAAGAAAACGTCAGTATGAAGTCGCAACTCGAATCGTCTGGTTTGACGGAAAAGATCGTCAAAATCATTCAGCAAAATGCTGCGAATGGTGGTTTTAATTTAGAAGATGACGTAAAAAGCAACCCGTTGCTCCGCGGCAAAGTGGCTGATGAGTTGGCTACCAACCGAGGACTGCGGGAGGTTTTATATGCATTGCCAAGCGTGATGCCTGTCCCTAATTACAGCGTCACTTCTGACTTTGGTGTGCGTCGTCACCCCATTTCAGGGCAGACACACTTTCACACGGGCTTAGACATGCTGAGTCAAACGGGTGATGAAAAAGTTCATCCGGTTAAACCAGGTGTTGTTGTGTTGACTCAGTTCCATACGCAATATGGGAATATGGTAGTTGTTCGTCATACCAACGGCGTTGAGTCCCTTTACGCGCATTTGGCAAATATTGAAGTGAAGTTGGGTGACAAGGTCACTAACGAATCTGTGTTGGGCAACATTGGCAGCACAGGTTCTTCGTCAACAGGTAAGCACCTGCATTTGGAAATTTTGATCGGTGGATATCCAGTCAATCCACAAAAAGTTATACGGACGGCACAATATGTTCAACAAATCCAAAATCAACAACATTAACCTCTCAAAAGAGAACACTTCTGCGACTGTCGTTGACGACGACCAAGTTGATGCCGTTGCAGAAGACGTGTCGACACAACCCGTAGTTACAACACCTGCGCCTGCAACCAACCAACGAACCAGCATGATGGACATGATTTCTACCACCGCCACCAAGCCCTCCATTTTGAGCGAGGGTTTTTCGTTCCGCGGTGAAATCACAGCGAAAGGTGCGATTCACGTCGAGGGCGCTTTGAATGGGCAAATCCAAGTTGATGAGCTCACTATTGGTGCGCGTGGTCAAGTCGAGGGCGTCGTGACTTGTAGCAGCTTGCATATCAAAGGCAAGTTTTCAGGCACGGCTACTTGCAACGAATTAATTGTGACTTCTTCTGCGTCCGTTGACGGTCACGTGGTCTATCAGACCTTATCCGTGCAAAAGGGTGCGTCTATCAAAGGCGAACTCTTGCTGGTTAAGTAATTTGTGAAGGCTTTTGCAAGCAGTAGTTGTTTATGAGCCCAGACGAATTGTTCATTAACGGCGATTTGTTGCGTTTGCGTCGCGAAGCCCGAGGTTGGGTTTTGAATGTTATGGCAACGCGTGCTTGTATGTCGGTCAAGCAAATTCGTCAGTTGGAAGAAGGCGGGATCAGTTCTTTCTATAGCGTTTCGGTGAAGATCACCGCCGCAAAAAAAGTGGGTGCACTGTTGGGCTTGTCTGCTGAAGAAGTTCTTGCCCAGCCGACCTTGGATCAATCGAAAGAGCATCACGTGCTCGTTGCTGAAGTTGAAGACCATACGGCATCATCTTCGCAAGAGGTGCATGCTGAACCGCTTGTCTCTTTAGTCGATGAGACCGTGCATGTAGAAACATTCGTCTCACCCGATGCCGTGTCAAGCAGTAATGCAACTACCTCTGTAGAAGCAAAGTCGAAGACATCCTTATGGGTGATTGTTGGGCTTTTTGTTGCTGCTCTGGCGGTTGCTGCATATATGCAACCTCAAGATGACCAAGCTGCCGAGCCTGCTCCTCCTCTGCAGGTTCTGCCAGCTGATGCGGCGAGCGCTGCGGAGGCCGCTGCTTCAACAGCTAGCGCTGAATCAGTGACTCAGGTCGTATCCAAATCTGCTTCGTCAGGGACCATGTCCGTTTTAACGACAACCGCACCTGTGAGTGCGTCAGCCGTTGCGCCTAGTTCTGCTGCTAGCAAATAATTTCCTCAAGATTTTCAGTTTTTAGCACCAAGCCTGAGTGCTTCTTGGCGACTGATTGCCATTTGCGTTGTGTTTGAAATTTCCATGGACCATCCCCCCATGTGAGTTTTGCTCAAGTCGTACATCCCTTGCACCCATGTCGGGTTGTCGTTCAAGCACGGGATGTAGTGAAAAATTTCGCCTCCAGCGCGCAAATAGGCTTCTCGTGCCTCTTGAGAAATTTCTTCCAATGTTTCCAAGCAGTCGCTCGTGAAGCCTGGACAAATTAGATCCACGCGTTTGACCCCTTGTTGGCCCAATGCAGTCAAGGTGGGTTCGGTGTAGGGCTCAAGCCATTTGGCTTTGCCAAAGCGCGATTGGAAAGTCACCATGTACTGAGACTTAGTCAGATCCAATGCTTCGCCTAATAAACGCGCTGTTTTATAGCACTCGCAGTGATAAGGGTCGCCCAAATGCAATGTTCGCTCAGGTACGCCATGAAAGCTCATGACCAAGCGTTCTGGTTGGCCGTGTGCAGCCCAGTGGGTACGTACGCTATCGGCTAGGGCGTAGATATAGGCTGCGTGATCGTGATAGTGGTTGATGAAACGCAACTCTGGCAGCACGCGGCTGCGCAAGCCCCAGTGATAAACCGCGTCAAATACACTGGCTGTAGTGGTGCCTGAGTATTGTGGGTAGGCTGGCAAGATCAACACGCGAGTGACACCTTCAACTTTGAGCGTATCGAGTTGTTGGGTAATCGATGGGTTTCCGTAGCGCATGGCGTAACGCACGGTGACAGCATCGCCGTTGGCATTAAAAACTTTTTGCAGGGCTTGCGCTTGCTTGTCGGTCCAAACTTTCAAGGGCGAGCCGTCTTTGGTCCAAATCGTGGCGTATTTAGCGGCAGATTTGGCAGGGCGCACGCGCAAGATGATGCCGTGCAAAATGGCCATCCACACCAAGCGCGGGATTTCAACCACACGATGGTCGCCCAAGAACTCAGCCAAGTAGCGTCGCACAGCGCTGGTTGTTGGCGCATCGGGGGTGCCCAAATTGCACAGAAGTACGGCAGTGCGAGGCGCTTGTCCGTGGGAGAAGGGGGGTTCTGGGTTAAAGGCAGGTTTGAACATGGTGGGGTATTCTCACCCAGCCATGATTAACTTATCGAACATCCAAGCAATCACCCTAGACCTTGACGACACTTTGTGGCCGGTCATGCCTACGATCAAACGCGCTGAGCAGGTGCTGCAAGACTGGTTGTCTGTGCACGCGCCACAAACGGCACTTTTGTGCGCACAAGCGGAGGTCAAGCATGCCATTCGTGCGGAAATCAACAGCCGCCATGCAGACAAGGCGCATGACTTGAGTTTTCTCCGCCGTGAAGCTATTCGTGAGAGTTTGTTGCGTGCCGGTGATGCAACGCATCTGGCAGACGATGCATTTGACATATTTTTTGCCGAGCGGCAAAACGTGACGCTTTACGATGGCGTGGAACAAGCCCTTGAACGTTTGGCGGCGCGTTATCCGTTGGTAGGGTTGTCTAATGGGAATGCAGATGTGTTTCGCACTGAGGCGGGGCCGTATTTCAAAGCCTCCGTCAGCGCCCGTGTGTTTGGTGTGGCCAAGCCAGATGCGCGTATTTTTCATGCGGCAGCGGCGCAACTCAATCTTCCTGTCGAGTCGGTATTGCATTTAGGCGATGACGCCAATACCGATGTGATGGGGGCAATGAATGCAGGCATGCAAACGGCGTGGATCAATACGCAAGGCCATGTTTGGCCACATGCCTCATCCCAGCCGCTGACGGTCGGCCATTTGGCTCAGTTGTGTGACCACTTGTTGGCCTGAACGTACCGCACCTTCCAAGGTGGAGGGGTAGGAGCCGCAGATGTAGTCGCCACAGGCCCAAAGCCCTTGTGCGATGAATGGCTCTGGGCGGTTCAACATCGGTGTGCAGGCCAGCGTGGCGCGTTTTTCAACCACGGTTTGCACCACTTCTAGGTTGCTCAATTCCAGCTGCTCACACACTTGGTCGTGCACTTGCTCAACTACCTCATCACGTTCGGTATTGCAAGCGCTAACCACGGCGGCCAGCAAGCCTGGTTGCTTGGTCAGTGCGCCACGGTCAAACACAAATTGTGCGGGTGCTTGTGCGTCGCTGTGCAACGCCATCATGGGGCGGGGCAGGCCTGCATAGCCAGAATCTTTGCAATTTAAGTACACCGTGGCAATGGCTGTGTGCGGCAAATCGGCGCATGGATACGCCCATTTGGGTGCGATGTCCGCTGTTAAACGTGCAGCTTCCCAGGCGGGGCAGGCCAACAACACAACCTGTTGGAGGGATGAGGTTTGGTGCAAATTTTCGAGCGCGCTTGCACTGATGCGCTGACCCAAGTGAATCGTTGCTCCGTTTGCATTGAGCCAGTGCAAACAAGCGTCTGGCAACAGTTGGGCTAAATCTACTTTGGGTATGAGTAGGTCTGAGCTACCTTTGCCGCCCAGCAACGCGTCGTGCAGCACGCGTAAAAAAACGGTAGCGCTGGCGTCCTTAAGAGGGGTGTTGAGGGCGGATAAACACAGGGGTTCGATCAACTGCTGTATCACGCGATGGCTCAAGTGGGCCTCGTCGCAGAGCTGTTGCACGGTCCAGGTGGCATTGCATTCAAACTTGGCAAGCTGCCAGCGCCACGAGGCTTGAATGAGGCTGGCTTTGTCTTTGAGTTGCCATCCCTGAGCGCGGCCTAGACCTGCGAGCAAGTTCAGTGGCATGGGCCAGTTGGGCAAGCTCAAGCCTTGTCCGTCGGCAAATCTCAAATCAAGCGGGAGGCGCTGCAGCAACTCATAGGGGTTCAAACCCACGGTCCGCATCAACGCGAGGGTGTCCCGGTAGGCGCCAATCAGTACATGTTGACCGTTGTCCAATGGCTTGCCTGCAAAGCTTTGTTGCAAGCTGCGCGCACGCCCACCCGCGATGTTCGCCGCTTCAAACAGCGTGACTTGCCAGCCTGCCTGTGTGGCAGCCACAGCCGCAGCTAAGCCAGCCCAGCCCGCACCCACGATGGTCAGTTGCTTCACGTTACGTCGAGAAATTTAGAAACGACCGAGCGCTTGCATTTTCCAAGCGAGCCAAAGTTTGCGCAGCGGTGTAAGAGCCACGCGCTGTGACAGCACCGGAAATTGTTTGACTTCGATCTCTCGCAGTAAGGTGCGATAGATGCTGGCCATCATCAAGCCCGGCTTTTGATGCTTCCAGTCGTTTGCTGGCAACAGTGCCAATGCTTCGTCATACAAGTCGTGTGCACGAGCGGCTTGGAATTGCATCAACGCTTGAAAGCGTTCAGAGTCCAGGCGATTCAAGATTTCATGCGCCTTCACATCGAACTGCTGCAGCTCGGCGACGGGCAAATAAATGCGACCTCGCAATGCGTCTTCACCCACATCGCGAATTATGTTCGTGAGCTGAAAGGCTTGCCCCAGCTTGTGGGCGTAGGCGGTGGTCGCTGCGTCGGTTTGGCCAAAAATCTTGGCTGAAACTTCGCCCACCACGCCAGCCACCAAGTGGCAGTAACGCGTGAGGTTGGGGTAGTCGAGGTAGCGGGTTTGTGTCAGGTCCATCTCGCAGCCGTCAATGACCGATTGCAGGCAAGCCTCTTCAATGCCGAACTCTGCTACCAAGGGCATCAGCGCTTGGGTGACGGGATGGTTGGGTTTGCCTGCGAAGGCTTGGCGCACTTCGCTGTGCCACCACGCGAGTTTGCTGGCAGCAACGCCGGGATCGGTGACTTCGTCCACCACATCGTCCACTTCGCGGCAGAAGGCATAAAAGGCAGTGATGGCTGCGCGCCGTTTGGGCGGCAGAAAGAGGAAGGCGTAATAAAAGCTGCTGCCAGACGCAGAGGCTTTTTGTTGAACGTAGTCTTGAGGTGTCATGTGTGCTCGATTATCGGGCACCGAGAGGCAAGCCGATGCTGTGGCTTACATGCGCACACAAGCCCAGAAGATGCGTACGAAGTCCAACTTGTTCAGCGTAGGTCGAGCCAGTTGTGCGTGATCGGTGGGCTCTGGGCGGGCATCGAGTTTGTTCAAGATGCACAAGCCGCCTTGAACGACGGCGCGTAACTCCCAACCTGCGCGACCTTTAACACGGCGGGCCAAAGGTGCGCCTTCACGCATCAAATTGCGTGCGAAGCGAAGCTCATCTTGTAGCGTGTGGCCATGAGGTAAATAGTCTCGGCCACGTCGCAAGTCCTCACCTCGGTCTTGCCAAAAGTTGATCAATTGCAAGGCGGTACAAATGGCGTCACTTTGTGCAAGTGAGGCGTTGTCGTTCACGCCATACAAGTGCAGCATCAAGCGGCCCACAGGGTTGGCCGAACGGCGACAGTAGTCGAGCAGTTCGGCGCGATTTCTATAGCCTTGACCCACACTGGTGTAGACCACGTCTTGTTCAAATGCGTCGAGCAGCTCAAACAAGGGCTGGGCTGGCAATTGGTGTTCTTGGACAGCCAGTTGCAATGGGGCAAAAACGTGAGGCCAGCGAAGGCTGGGCGTGGTGGTGTTGCGCAGACAGTTTTCTAAGTCAGCGCGGTATTGGCCAAGGTCGTCTAAGCGGTGATGAGCAGGGGCGTGGCCTTCGTCGGCCAAATCGTCCGCTGTGCGTGCAAAGTGGTACAGCGCCTGCACTGCAGGGCGCAATGGCGCAGGGCACAGCCAAGATGCGACGGGGAAGTTTTCGTAATGGTCGATGCTTGACATAAGTTGGATCGATTGTCGCTTGACCTTGTAAACACAAGTCAAGTCAAGATCGGCTATATTAATAACCAATCAGTCATTAATTTAATAGAGCACTTTATGAGTCATTCATTTTTGCGGGTGGGGCGCATTTCGCTGACCATCTTGGTACTTGCCACCTTGGCGTCTTGTGGCAAAGGCCCTGCGATACAGGATCCCATTCGCGCCGTGAAGGTGTTGACGGTGGGGGAGTCAGGTTCTGCGGTTGAGTTGGAGTTTTCGGGCGAGGTGCGCGCGCGCGTTGAGTCAAACCTCAGTTTTCGAGTGGGCGGAAAATTGCTCAGCCGTCCTGCCGACATCGGCCAACGCGTGAAAGCTGGTGAATTGCTTGCTCAGATTGACCCGCAAGACTACCGCGTCACCGCCGATGCAGCGGCGGCGCAACTGGTGGCCGCGCAATCTAACCGTGACGTGGCGGGTGCTGATTTCAAGCGTTACCAAGATTTGCATGCGCAGGGCTTTATCAGTGCTGCCGAGTTGCAACGCCGCGAAGCTGCCTACATTTCAGCGCAAGCTCAGTGGACACAAGCCCAAGCGCAAAGTTCGGTGCAGGGCAATCAGTCGGGCTACACCCGTTTGTTGGCCGACGATGCGGGCATCGTGACTTCGGTGGATGCCAGTGCTGGCCAAGTGGTGGCTGCAGGCCAGCCTGTGGTGCGCTTGGCCTTGGATGGTCCGCGGGATGTGGTGTTTGCTGTGGCCGAAGACAAGCTGGGCTTGTTGAGAACAGGTGTGAAAGTCACTGTGCGCCAGTGGGTTGATGGCATAACGCGAGAAGCCGTGGTGCGCGATGTCTCGGGCAGCGCCGACACGGTGACACGTACGTTCTTGGTCAAAGCGGCTTTGCCCAAGGATGCCAATCCCATCTTGGGCTCTACGGTCACCGTCACGTTGCCGCTGCCACCAGCCGCTGAGAAGCCAAGTATCAAATTACCGAGCAGTGCCTTACGTTTGGAGGCTGGGGCCACATCGGTGTGGGTGCTTGACACCCAAACCATGACCGTGAAAGCGCGAGCGATTGAAGTGAATACCGCTGATGGCAACGATGCGGTGGTGACGGCAGGCCTGCAAAACGGCGACCAAGTGGTGCTGTCGGGGGTGCATGTGCTGACAGCCGGTCAGAAAGTGTCGATTTTTGGCGCGGCGAAGTGAGTTAGCCATGGACGATAAATTCAACCTTTCTAAGTGGGCGCTCGACCATCCCGCACTTACGCGCTACCTGATGGTGGTGCTCATGGTTTTGGGCGTCGCCGCCTACTTTCAGCTCGGCCAAGACGAGGATCCGCCGTTCACCTTCCGTGCCATGGTGGTTCGCACTTATTGGCCGGGCGCGACTGCGCAGCAAGTGGCAGAGCAAGTCACCGACAAGCTGGAACGCACCTTGCAAGAAGTGCCCTACGCCGACAAGATTCGCAGCTACTCCAAGCCGGGCGAGTCGCAAATTATTTTTCAAATCAAAGACTCGTCCAAACCAAGCGATGTCCCCAATGTTTGGTACTCGGTGCGCAAGAAAATTGGCGACATCCGCTACACCTTGCCCCAAGGCGTGCAAGGCCCTTTCTTCAATGATGAGTTTGGCGATGTATTCGGCGTGATCTACGCCTTGGATGCGCCAGGTTTCAATCCTGCAGAGGTGAAGAAATTTGCGGACGATGCGCGTCAGCAACTTTTGCGCGTCAAAGATGTGGCCAAGGTGGAGCAGTTTGGGGTGCAAGACGAAAAGATCTTCATCGAAATTCCACAGAAACGCTTGGCCCAACTGGGTTTGGATGTCAGCGCGGTTTTGGGACAGCTGAGTCAAGAAAATGCCGTAGAAAACGCTGGCACCGTGCAAACGCCGTTAGACGTTTTTCAGGTGCGTATTGGCGGTCAGTTTGAAACCGAAGATCAGCTGCGCGCCATGCCCATACGCGGCAGCTCGGGGCAAGAGTTCAAGCTCGGTGACATCGCCACGGTCAAGCGAGGCTATACAGACCCTGCAACGGTGAAAGTGCATCACCAAGGTAAACCTGTGATTGCCTTAGGCGTGTCGATGGCCAAAGGCGGCGACATCATCGCTTTGGGCGAGGCCTTGCAAGTGGCCACCACGCGGATTGAAAAAACATTGCCTGCAGGCGTGAGCTTGGTTCAGGTACAAGATCAGCCCAAAGCGGTGGCGAAGTCGGTTGGCGAATTCGTGCACGTGCTGATTGAGGCGGTGTTGATCGTGTTGCTGGTTAGTTTTGTGGCCTTGGGTTTGCACAAGGGCGGTCGTTATGGCTGGTATGTAGACATGCGCCCAGGCTGGGTGGTGGCCATCACCATTCCGCTGGTGTTGGCGATGACGTTTTTGGTCATGAATTATTGGGGCATTGGCCTGCACAAAATTTCGCTAGGTTCACTCATCATTGCGCTGGGTTTGTTGGTCGATGACGCCATCATTGCGGTGGAGATGATGGTGCGCAAAATGGAAGAGGGCTACGACCGCGTGCGTGCCGCCACGTTTGCGTATGAGGTCACCGCCATGCCCATGCTGACGGGCACGCTCATCACCGCTGCGGGTTTTTTGCCGATTGGTATGGCCAAATCCACGGTAGGTGAATACACCTACGCCATTTTTGCGGTGACCGTGATCGCCTTGCTGTTGAGTTGGTGGGTGTCGGTGTACTTTGTGCCTTACTTGGGCACCTTGCTTTTGAAAGTAAAGCCGCACAATGAACACGGCGGCGAACACGAACTGTTTGATGGTCCGTTTTACCGTCACTTCCGCACCGCAGTGACGTGGTGTGTGGAATACCGCTGGAAAGCGATTGGCATCACCATCTTCATCTTTGTCTTGGGTTTGATGGGGATGGGGCGCGTACAGCAGCAGTTCTTTCCAGATTCCAGCCGACCTGAAATTTTGGTGGACTTGTGGTTCCCAGAAGGCACGGCGTTCAAAGCGAATGAAGCGATCACGCAGGCGGTGGAGCAACGTTTGCTCAAAGAGCAGGGCGTGCAAACCGTGAGTACTTGGATTGGCTCAGGCGTGCCGCGTTTTTACTTGCCGCTGGACCAAGTGTTCCCACAAACCAATGTGTCGCAAATCATTGTGATTCCCGAGAGTTTGGAGCGCCGTGAGTCCTTGCGTTTAGGCCTGCCTGAGATACTTGCCCAAGAGTTCCCAGAGGCGCGTGCGCGTGTGAAGTTGCTGCCTAATGGTCCGCCTGTGCCTTACCCTGTGCAGTTTCGCGTGATAGGACCCGACCCCAAGGTGCTGCGTGCGCGCGCCGACGAGGTGAAGGCACAAATGCGTGCCAACCCAACAACGCGTGGGGTGAACGACAACTGGAACGAAGCCATCAAAGTGGTGCGTCTAGAGGTTGACCAAGCCAAGGCGCGCGCTTTAGGCGTGACCAGCCAATCGATCGCGCAAGCCATGCGTACGTTGTTGGTGGGATCGACCGTGGAGCAGTTTCGCGAGGACAACAAACTCATCGACATCGTGTTGCGTCAACCGCTCAACGAACGCGATGCGATTAGTGACTTGACCAATGCCTACATTCCGACGGCATCGGGCCGCATGATTCCGGCCACGCAAATTGTGAAGCCTGTGTTTTCGTGGGAGCCAGGTGTGATGTGGCGTGAAGGCCGCGAATACGCCGTCACAGTGCAGTGCGACATCATTGAGGGTCTGCAAGGTGCGACTGTCACCCAGCAGTTGTTGCCTGACTTGAAAAAGCTCGAAGCCAAGTGGATGGAGACCGACACCCAGCTTTACCGCATTGAAGTGGCTGGTGCGGTCGAGGAAAGTTCTAAGGGTTCTAGCTCTATCTCTGCGGGCGTACCGGTGATGTTGTTCATCACCTTCACTTTGTTGATGCTGCAGTTGCACAGCTTCAGCCGTGCCATGTTGGTGTTTCTCACCGGCCCGTTGGGTTTGGCGGGTGTGGCTGGCGCTTTGTTGGTACTCAATCGTCCATTTGGTTTTGTGGCCTTGTTGGGCGTGATCGCCTTGATGGGCATGATTCAGCGCAATTCGGTGATCTTGATCGACCAAATTGAGCAAGACCGAGCCAACGGCATTCCTGCTTGGGAGGCCATTGTGGAGTCGGCGGTGCGTCGTTTACGCCCGATTGTGCTCACGGCGGCGGCGGCCGTGCTGGCCATGATCCCGCTCACACGCAGCGTTTTTTGGGGCCCCATGGCCGTTGCCATCATGGGGGGCTTGATTGTGGCCACCGTCTTGACGCTTCTTGCCTTGCCTGCTATGTACGCGGCGTGGTTTAAGGTCGAAAAGCCGTCTAAAATGTCGAGCTGACCGATTTCAAGCGGGTGGTCTTCCTAGACCACCCGTTGTTATTTAGAAACCCGCGCGGGTGGCGAAATTGGTAGACGCACCAGGTTTAGGTCCTGACGTCCGCAAGGATGTGCGGGTTCGAGTCCCGCCCCGCGCACCACTTAATTCATAGCAAGCGGCCAAAAGGCCGCTGCTAAACATGCCAATTTAGGAGAAACCACATGGCCGTGACCGTTGAAACTTTGGAAAAGCTGGAACGCAAAATTACTTTGACGTTGCCTGTGGATGTCATCGCCAAGGAAGTGGACGTGCGTTTGAAGCGCGTGGCACGCCAAGTCAAGATCGACGGTTTCCGTCCAGGCAAAGTGCCCATGAATATCGTGGCACAACGCTACGGCTACTCCACCCAGTTCGAAGTGATGAACGACAAAGTGGGCGAAGCCTTTGCTGTGGCTACCAACGAAGCCAAGTTGCGCGTCGCTGGCCAACCACGCATCACTGAAAAAGAAGGCGCACCTGAAGGTGAAATGCAATTTGAAGCCATCTTCGAGGTGTACCCAGAAGTGAAATTTGCCGATTTGTCCAGCGTTGAAGTGGACAAAGTGGCGGCTGAAGTCACAGACGCCGCTATCGACAAAACCATCGACATCTTGCGCAAGCAACGCCGCACATTTGCCCAACGTGGTTTGGACGGTGCAGCACAAGACAGCGATCGCGTGACCATTGACTTCGAAGGCAAGATCGACGGCGAACCCTTCCAAGGCGGTAAAGCCGAAGACTTCCAGTTCTTGCTCGGCGAAGGCCAGATGCTCAAAGAATTTGAAGATGCCGTGCGTGGTATGAAGTCTGGCGAGAGCAAGACTTTCCCATTGAGCTTCCCTGCTGACTACCACGGCAAAGACGTGGCTGGCAAGCAATCCGATTTCTTGGTGACTTTGAAGAAAGTCGAAGCCGCTCACTTGCCAGAAGTGAACGACGAATTGGCCAAGTCTCTGGGCGTGGCTGATGCCACCGTGGCCGGTTTGCGCGCAGACATCAAAAACAACCTCGAACGCGAAGTGAAATTCCGTTTGTTGGGTCGCAACAAGCAGGCCGCTTTGGATGCCGTGGCGACCAAGGCCGAGCTCGATTTGCCAAAAGCCAGCGTGCAAGCTGAACTCGACCGCATGGTCGAAGGCGCTCGCGCTGACCTCAAGCAACGCGGCATCAAAGATGCTGACAAAGCACCAATTCCTGACGACATCTTCCGTCCACAAGCTGAAAAGCGCGTGCGCATGGGCTTGGTGGTGGCCGATTTGGTTCGCGCCAACAACTTGCAAGCCACGGCTGAGCAAATCAAAGCGCACATCGAAGAATTGGCCTCTAGCTACGAGAAGCCAGCCGATGTGGTGCGTTGGTACTACAGCGACATGAGCCGTTTGGGCGAAGTTGAAGCCATCGTCATTGAAAACAACGTGACAGACTTCATCTTGTCTAAAGCTAAGGTCAACGCCAAAGCGATTTCATTCGACGAATTGATGGGTCAAGCCTGATCCTCCTACAAGGAAACAACATGAGCGCACTGGAAACACAAGCCTTGGGCATGGTCCCCATGGTGATTGAGCAGTCGGGTCGCGGCGAGCGGTCTTACGACATCTATTCACGTTTGCTCAAAGAACGCGTGATCTTCTTGGTGGGCGAAGTCAATGATCAAACTGCCAATTTGGTGGTGGCTCAGTTGTTGTTCCTCGAGAGCGAGAATCCTGATAAGGACATCTCGCTCTACATCAATTCTCCTGGCGGCTCGGTGAGTGCTGGCATGTCGATTTTCGACACCATGAACTTCATCAAGCCACATGTGTCTACGCTGTGCATCGGCATGGCCGCCAGCATGGGCGCGTTCTTGTTGACGGCTGGCGAGAAAGGCAAGCGTTTTTCGCTGCCAAACTCCAAGGTCATGATTCACCAGCCTTTGGGCGGAGCCCGTGGTCAAGCCACAGAAATCGAGATTCACGCCCGTGAAATTTTGAAAACGCGCGACCAGTTGAACCGCATCTTGTCTGAGCGCACCGGCCAGCCGCTTGAAAAAATTGAGCGCGACACCGAGCGCGATTACTATTTGAGTGCCGACGAGTCCAAAGAGTACGGTTTGATTGATCAAGTGATCAGCAAACGCGCTTAAACGGTTCATCGTCTCCACCACACACACGCAACGACATGGCTGATAAAAAAAGCGCTTCTGGCGAAAAAACGCTCTACTGCACTTTCTGCGGTAAGAGTCAGCACGAAGTCAAAAAACTCATCGCAGGGCCTTCGGTCTTCATTTGCGATGAGTGCATTGACTTGTGCAATGAAATCATCCGTGATGAGTTGCCAGGTTTAGAGGCCGCCAAAGATAAGGGCGGTGAATTGCCCACCCCAGCGGAAATCAAAGCCAACCTTGACAACTACGTCATTGGCCAAGAGCCCGCCAAGCGCACCTTGGCGGTGGCGGTGTACAACCACTACAAACGTTTGAAGCACAAAGAGTCGTCAAAGAAAGACGATGTGGAGCTGACCAAAAGCAACATCTTGCTCATTGGCCCTACGGGCTCAGGCAAGACCTTGCTAGCGCAAACTTTGGCGCGCATGTTGGATGTTCCCTTTGTGATGGCGGACGCCACGACCTTGACCGAAGCGGGTTATGTGGGTGAAGACGTCGAAAACATCATTCAAAAATTGCTGCAAACTTGCGATTACGACGTGGCGCGCGCACAGCGTGGCATTGTCTACATCGATGAGATCGACAAGATTTCACGCAAATCTGACAACCCGTCCATCACGCGTGACGTGTCGGGCGAGGGCGTGCAACAAGCCTTGCTTAAGCTGATTGAAGGCACGATGGCGAGCATTCCACCTCAAGGTGGTCGCAAGCATCCCAACCAAGATTTCTTACAAATTGATACGACCAATATCTTGTTCATTTGCGGTGGTGCGTTTGCTGGGCTTGAAAAAGTCATTGAAAACCGCACAGAGGCTTCGGGCATTGGCTTTGGGGCTTCGGTAAAGAGCAAAGAAACACGTAGCTTGACCGAAGTGTTTGGCGAAGTTGAACCACAAGACATCATCAAGTTCGGGTTGATTCCTGAATTGGTGGGGCGTATGCCAGTGATCGCTGCCTTGGCCGAGTTGACCGAAGATGCGTTGGTGCAAATCTTGACTGAGCCAAAGAATGCCTTGGTCAAGCAATACAGCAAGCTTTTGGCGATGGAAGGCGCTGAGCTTGAAATTCGCCCAACCGCTTTGCGTGCAATTGCGAAAAAAGCTTTGGCGCGTAAAACGGGTGCACGTGGTTTGCGCTCTATTCTTGAACTGTCGCTGATTGACACCATGTACGAATTACCGAATTCGCCCAATGTCGAGAAGGTGGTGGTTGATGAGGCCACGATCGAAGAAAACAAACCTCCTTTGTTGGTGTACCGAGAGTCCGCCAAAAAGGCTTGATGATTGAACTCGGGGACAGTGCAAAACAGCCTGTCCCTTTTTTACTGGAAGGCTGACCATGTCTGGACAACCACCTCTGCCCGCTACCCCTCTTGAACTGCCCCTGTTGCCTTTGCGTGACGTGGTGGTGTTCCCGCACATGGTTATTCCATTGTTTGTGGGCCGTCCCAAGAGCATCAAAGCTCTAGAAGCCGCTATGGCCGCTGAGCGCCGCATCATGTTGGTTGCCCAAAAAGCCGCAGCCAAAGATGAGCCTGCGGTGACCGACATGTTTGAAGTCGGTTGTGTCTCTACGATTTTGCAAATGCTCAAGCTGCCAGACGGGACCGTGAAAGTGTTGGTCGAAGGCCAGCAACGCGCCAAAGTAGACGGCATTGAAGACGGTGAATCACATTTCACGGCTCACGTCACGCCTATTGAAGTGTTGCCTGCTGAAACGGGCAGCGAAGTCGAGGCTTTGCGCCGTGCCGTGATGCAGCAGTTTGACCAATACGTCAAACTGAATAAAAAAATCCCACCTGAAATATTGACGTCGATTGCCAGCATTGATGATGCTGGCCGCTTGGCCGACACTATTGCTGCACACTTGCCTTTGAAGTTGGAGAGCAAACAAGTGGTGCTCGACTTGTCGCCTGTGCGTGAGCGTTTGTCTAACTTGTTTGAACAGATTGAACGTGAAGTTGAAATTCTCAATGTTGATAAAAAAATCCGTGGCCGCGTCAAGCGCCAGATGGAAAAAAACCAGCGCGACTTCTACCTGAACGAACAGGTCAAAGCCATCCAGAAAGAACTGGGCGAGGGCGAGGAGGGCGCAGACATTGAAGAGGTCGAGAAAAAGATCAAAGCCGCTCGTATGCCGCAAGAGGCACGCAAAAAGGCTGACGCTGAGTTGAAAAAACTCAAACTCATGTCCCCCATGTCTGCTGAGGCGACGGTGGTGCGTAACTACCTTGACGTGCTGGTTGGCCTACCTTGGAACAAAAAGACCAAGATCAAACACGACCTCGGCAATGCCGAAGACGTGTTGAACGAAGACCACTACGGCCTAGACAAAGTCAAAGACCGAATCTTGGAATATCTTGCTGTGCAACAGCGTGTGGACAAGGTTAAAGCGCCCATCTTGTGTTTGGTGGGGCCTCCTGGCGTGGGTAAAACTTCGCTCGGTCAATCGATTGCCAAAGCCACAGGTCGTAAATACGTGCGCATGGCTTTGGGTGGCATGCGTGATGAGGCTGAGATTCGCGGTCACCGTCGTACCTACATTGGCGCGATGCCAGGCAAGGTGCTGCAAAGCTTGACCAAAGTTGGCACGCGCAATCCCTTGTTCTTACTCGACGAGATTGACAAGTTGGGTGTGGATTCACGTGGCGATCCTTCTAGCGCTTTGCTGGAAGTGTTGGACCCCGAGCAAAACAACAAGTTTGGCGATCATTACGTTGAGGTCGATTACGACTTGAGCGATGTGATGTTTGTGGCGACATCTAACTCGATGAACATTCCACCTGCCTTGCTAGATCGCATGGAAGTGATTCGTTTGTCGGGTTACACCGAAGACGAAAAAACGCACATCGCCATGAAGTATTTGCTACCTAAGCAAATGAAGAACAATGGTGTAAAAGATGAAGAGTTGTCGGTGGATGAAGCCGCCATTCGTGACATCGTGCGCTACTACACGCGCGAGGCGGGTGTACGTTCGCTTGAGCGTGAGATGTCCAAAATTTGCCGCAAGGTCGTCAAAGCTTTGTTGCTCAAGCAAATGAAGCCGAAAGTCAATGTGACGGCCGACAACTTATCTGAATTTTTAGGCGTACGTAAATACAGTTATGGCCGTGCCGAAGCGGAGAACCAAGTGGGTCAAGTGGTTGGCTTGGCATGGACCGAAGTGGGCGGCGATTTGTTGACCATCGAAGCAGCGATCATGATCGGCAAAGGCACCATCACACGCACCGGTTCGCTCGGGGATGTGATGAAAGAATCTGTAGAGGCCGCGCGCACCGTGGTGCGCAGCCGCGCACGTCGGTTGGGCATCTCGGAAGAATTGCTGGAAAAACGTGACATCCATATTCACGTGCCAGATGGTGCGACGCCCAAAGACGGCCCAAGTGCGGGCGCTGCGATGACGACTGCTTTGGTCTCGGCTCTCACAGGCATCCCTGTGCGAGCGGATGTGGCGATGACAGGTGAAATCACCTTACGTGGCGAAGTCACGGCCATCGGCGGTTTAAAAGAAAAGCTCTTGGCTGCATTGCGCGGTGGCATCAAGACGGTATTGATTCCAGAAGAAAACGTCAAAGATTTGCAAGAGATTCCAGAAAACGTGAAGAATGGTTTGGAAATCGTGCCGGTTCGTTGGATCGACAAAGTGCTTGAAATTGCCCTTGAAAAAATGCCTACACCTTTGCCTGATGAAGCGCATTCTGTGGCGACAGCTTCTGCGTCTGATACAAGCAGCAAAGCTGAGGCGGTTAAGCACTAAGATTTTTCTAGCGCATACCGAATAGGCATGAAAATGCGCTAGAATACGCAGCTTATGCGGGAATAGCTCAGTTGGTAGAGCGCAACCTTGCCAAGGTTGAGGTCGCGAGTTCGAGCCTCGTTTCCCGCTCCAAATTCGATAAGGGAAGCACACCATGCTTCCCTTTTTCGTCAAAGTGAATGGCGCGATAGCAAAGCGGTTATGCACCGGATTGCAAATCCGTTTAGCCCAGTTCGACTCTGGGTCGCGCCTCCAAGGATTTATCCTTATAAATCAAGCACTTAGCTCTCGCGAGTTAAGTGCTTTTTTATTGTTTTATGCATTACACGGTCATTGCACGGTTCTTCCATGAATTCTGGTTGCGATTTTGACAAATGGCTCGTACACTGTGCGCATGAAGGAAAGAAGCCCTGAAACCGTTGTTGTCCGAGAAAACGAAATTCGTTTAGTTCGTCGCCCTGACAGTGAGCGTTGGCAAGCTCACTTCAAAGTCGATGCTATCGGCAAATGGATCCGTAAGGCAACAGGTACGCCTAATCTAGAAAAAGCCAAAGCTTTCGCTGAAGAGCAGTGGTTCGAGGCCAAGGTGCTGGCCAAGGCTGGACACCCAGTCGTTTCCAAGAAGTTCAAAGCTGTAGCTGAAGTGGTGTTGCGTGATCTTGAAATGAAGGTTGCACAGGACAAGACCAAGCGCGGAAGCAACAACGACTACATCAACGCCATTAACGGCTACTTGATCCCTTTCTTTGGTGGGTACAACGTTGATCGCATCAACCAAGTTGTGTTCACGGAGTTTTGTGAATGGCGACGTGAAAAAGTTGGTCGTGAACTGAGTCACAGTGCACAAGCGAATCACAACGCTGCCCTGAATCTGGTGTTTGATTACGCCATTGAACGCGCCTATATGAGTAGCCTGCAACGCCCAGTGCTCAAGAACACGGGGGAGCATGGTGGACGACGTCCGGACTTCTCTTCCCAAGAAGTCCTTCATATGGCCTCCAAATTTGCTGGCTGGGTTCAAGAAGGTCGAATTGGTCGAACCCGCGAGCTTCGTGAGTTGTTGTCAATTTATGTCCCGTTTGCAGCTGCAACTGGCATGCGCCCAGGCACAGAGATGGAGTATCTCGAATGGCGTCATATTGAGTTACGTGACGTAGGGTTAGAAAAACCAGTGCTCTATGCACGCATACAAAAGGGCAAGACGGTCAAAAAGAACAAGCCCATGTTTGCCGTGTTTCATGAAAGTTGCAAAACGTACCTAGTGCGACTGATTGAATTGGCGCCAGAGTTGCAGGGCAAGACGCTTGAGCAAGTGTTGGATGAAAAGCATGAATCAAGGGTGTTCCGACCGCGCAACGGACTGCAACCCACGCATTTGATTGCCCAGTTCAGGCAGTTCCTTGAAGACATGGAAATGCTTCTATGTCCAACGACAGGGCAGGAGAGAACCTTGTACAGCTTGCGTCACTTTGCGATTACGCAAATGATTGCAAAGGGCCTTACAGCGGAGCAAATTCAAGCGCAGGTACGAACGAGCGCCACCATGATTGCCAAGTTCTACAACCACATGAATCCTTTGATGAATGCGGCGCAGTTCTCGGGACAAGGCGAGGGTGGTTCTACCGAAACATCCATTGCGAGGTTGTTGAACGGCTCTCCTAATGACGAGTTGATGTTCATGGCCGAGTTGAGCACAGGCCTGAGCATTTCACTGAAGCAGCAAAACAAGCCGGCACTCGACGAATTACGTGACGAGTTGCAAAAACCATCGGCTGCAACTGCACCCAACTGATCAAGGAGTTTCGATATGACGTCACCTACAGCCATGACCGAAAACGCTGACTCACGCACACAACTGCATGATGCGTTCATGACGATGGCCAAGCGATCCTTTGAGCTCAGTGAGCAGGCTCGTGCCAATGTCGTGTTCTACAAAGCTGTATTGAGAAAACTAGACAGTGGTGTATCGATTGAAGATGAAGTCCCCGAGGTCAAAGGCATGATGGCGGATGTAGTGCGATTAACTGTGCAGCGCCTTCAAAAGTTAAACCAAGTACGAGCTGACGAAGCATGGGAGCTGGCTGATAGCTACAAGGGCTGTTTCCTCACGACTGTGCGATCTGCATTGCCCGATGGTGAATTGATACCGCAATACGACGTTGAGTACGTGGGGCAGGTCGAAGCAGGGGATGCAAAGATCTCAGTCAAAACATTCCGACGCAATATTGAAGTTGAAGTGCAGGGGAGTGATCTGGCGCTTGATCAGCTTTGGGTTCAGATGTCGATCTCCGCAATGACGGCCTCGTGACAAAAGGCAGAGTAGCTGTCCTGCCTTCGGCCTTCTTCTGCTGCACATCTCGGGGTTGGGGTTGCTTCTAGTTATTACTATAAGCCTGTGACTTTTTTAGGCTAGTGTCCAAAATGTGGACGCTGTCGACTTGTATTCAAATCCCTTTTGCTCCAAAACTCTAGACATTTTCAAAATGCAATCGATAGTGAAGCGGTTCAATAAGAAGTTCTGTTGTTCTGTGAGGTCGATACGTCCAAGTGCATTACAGATTAAAGGGCTCAGATCTACTCAGCCTTGAGTCCGAGTTTTTCGAGCAGGCGAGCCATGCGCATGTCTTCGCGTTCGAGCTTGCGCGACAGTGCGTCAGGGCTGCGCTGGATGGGCGATGTGAACCCTAAGCTCTTGAGCGTACGCGCCGCCTCGGGCTCGTCCAGGATCAGAGCGAGCTCGCGGTTGAGTCGGGTAATCACGTCCACTGGTGTCGCCTTGGGCGCAAATACGGCGAACCAGAATTCGCTGTCGTAACCAGTTACGGTCTCACCGATGGCTGGGATTGCCGGAAAATCCGGTAAGCGTTTGGCACTCGTCACACCCAGCGCTAATAGCTTGCCACTGCGTAGGTGCGCTTCGGCCGTGCTCATGACAATGAACATGGCAGGCACATGCCCAGACAGTACATCTGAGAAGGCCTGTGGCCCGCCTTTATAAGGGACATGGCTCAGCTTCAAATCTGCCTGTTGCTCGAGCAGGCCCATGAACAGGTGATGAGGTGAACCCGTACCGCCCGAGGCGTAAGACAGTGCTGGTTCCGCCCTGGCACGCTTTAAAAAGTCTGACAGCGAGTTCAATTTGAAGCTGGGGTTCGTTACCAGCACCATGGGTGAGGCGCCTAACTCGATGACAGGCGCCAAGTCGCGTTGTGCCTGCAGGTTTACACCTTTGAGGAGTCGGGGGGCCACCGTCAGGTAGGAGTCGGCCACGATTACCAATGTGTAACCGTCCGGCTTGGCCTTGGCGGCTAGGCCCGCACCCAAGGTGCCGCCCGCCCCAGGTTTGTAGTCGATGATCACAGGCTGCCCTAAGCGAGTAGACAAACGCTCGGACACCATCCGAGCCACGCCGTCCATCGCTCCACCTGGTGCGGTGGGTGCGATCAGGGTTATCGGACGACTGGGGTAGTCACTGGCCAAGGCGCTTGCCGTCACCAATAGACATACCAACAGTTGCGCCATGCGCAACAGCACATGAGATCGCATAGCAATACTCCCAGGCCTAAGCGCACGCATCAGGGTTCGGCCTTGATGTTTAGGCCCTTTGCGATGTCCGTCATCCAAGCGACATCATCGGCAATCAGTTTGCGAAATTCCTGTACCGATTTGCTGGTGACGGGCGTGATGCCGACCTGCGCCATGCGGTCACGCACGGTAGCGCTGGTGGCAGCGGCGCTGAGTTCGTCAAACAGACGTTGCACAATCGCCGCTGGCGTGTCGGCGTGCACGCCATAGCCACCCCAGAAGTTCAGAGGTGGCACATTGACACCTGCCTCGGTGATGGTTGGTACATCGGGCATGTCGCGCATGCGTTTGGTGTCGAACACGGCGAACACCCGTAGTTGACCCTTTGGTGCAAAGGTGAAAGCAAAACTGGCAGCGGTCAGTACAAAATCCACCTCGGAGCCCATCAAAGCTTTAACCATGTCCGGCCCTGACTTGTAGGGCACGTTCTCTGCCTGGATACCTGCCGAGCGTTCGACCTGTACGGCCTTGAGATGCTCCATACTGCCTGGGCCCAGAGAGGCATAGCTTAGTTTTCCAGGATTGGCTTTTCCATAAGCCAGCATGTCTGCCAGGTTTTTGAAACGTGAATTTCCCGGGACCAGCATGACCATGGGCATCACTGTGGTCTGCGTCACTGGAATAAGTTGGCGGTTGAGATCGAAACGTTTGTGCACTGCTTGAACTGAGGCCATGCTATTGAACAGGTAAATCAGCGAATGTCCGTCTGCGGGCGCCTGCAGCAAGGTCTGCATCCCTATCTGAAACAAGCCACCGGGCTTGTTGTCAACGATCACCGGCTGTTTCAGCGACTTTTCGAGTTCGATGGCCAAGGGGCGGGTACTGATGTCGGCGGCACCACCGGCGGCGAGCGGCAGAATGAATCTCACAGGCCCTTTCGGAAAAACAGGGGCCTGAGAAAACGCGGAAAACGGCAAAAGCCCTGCGCTACCAATAAGCCCAGCGCCAGTCTTTAGAACATGACGACGAGAAAGTGAAGAGTGATGATTCATTTATGTCTCCTGAAGTTGAAAGGCAGAGCGTGCTCAGGCGCGCCCTAAGGGAAAGGGTGAGCGGTCGTCGGCCATCATGAGTTCGCGAGCCAAGATCTCGTACATGCGGGCCCTCAGCTCGGCGTGGGCCGGATCGTCGATTAAATTGGTCAGTTCGTGTGGGTCGTTTTGCAAGTCGTAGAGCTCGACCCACCCTGGTTGGTCGTAAATCGTCAGGCGATGAGTGGCGGTAACGACCGAGCGCGCGCGCACTGGCGCCTTCAGGCCAAAGGTGGGTGCGTGACCATCTTCTTCGATTAGCACGGCCTGACGGCCCACCATGGTCTGACCTTGTAGAGCGGGCGTGAGGTCCACGCCCTGGATGCCGAAGTACGGGGCTAGGCCCGCACGCGAGAGCACGGTGGTGGCAATGTCTACTGTGCTAGCCAACGCCTGAGTAGCCTGACCGGCTTGGGGCATGCACCCCTGAGGCTCGCTCCAGATGAATGGCACCCTGACCAAACTTTGGTAATGCAGCGCCGATTTGAGCAAGAGACCATGGTCGCCCATGAAGTCGCCGTGATCGCTGGTAAAGATAACCACCGTGTTTTCGTCAAGGCCCAGCGCCTTGAGGCGCGCAAGCACACGGCCCACGACGTCATCGATCATGGTGATCATGCCGTAGGTCAGGGCCAGAGCCTCCTTCGCTTCACGCTCTGTAGCAGCAAAACCCACCGTGGAAGTAATACGGCCCCTGCCTTCGGATCGCTCACGGTGCAGTGCTGCTACCGGCGCGAAGGAGCCACCAACGTCGAGGTGGAAAGATGCGGGCAACTCGATTTCGTCAGGATCGTACATATCCCAGTACTTGCCAGGCGGCGTGAAAGGGTGGTGAGGATCAGCAAAGGAGCAGTGAAGGAAGAAGGGCTCATCGCGCTCGGCGGCCTGCGCCAAGAAGTCCTCGGCGCGGTTCCCCACCCAAGCGCTCGGGTAGAGCTGCTCGGGCACGCGGGTCCGCCAAGCTTGGGGCGCGCTGTAGCGCGCATCGGGTTGTGCGTTTTTGGCGCCACGTATTTGATCGATGTCACCGACTTGCGCTTGCAGCCAGCGGGCATAGTCTCCTTCGACCAAGTCGCCGTGCATGGTGGCCAGATCCACATGGTCAAAGCCGTAGTACGGTGTTACCACCCGATGCGAAGGATCGTCCTTCCACTTGCGCAACAACTCCATGTCGTAGCCGCCTTCATTCCAGCGGTTCTTGATTGCATCGGCCAAGTGCGCTGGCGGGGCTTCCTTGCCCGCGGGGGGCTGGTCTTGCGGCGCTTCGGGCGCCATGTCCGTCATGTTCTGTAGGTGGCATTTGCCCACCAGGCCCGTGAAGTAGCCTGCCTCGCGCAGCAACTCTACGAAGGTGGTGGCGCTGCGGGCCAGCGGAATGCCATTACAACGGGTACCGTGCAGCGAGGGCATTCGTCCCGTCATCAGTGATGCACGGTTGGCCATGCACACACCGGTGGCTACATGAAAACGGTCGAAGCGCCGTCCCTGTTGCGCTAAGGCGTCAATGTTGGGCGTCTTTACCTGCTTGTTGCCGTAGCAACCCACGTGGTCTGCCCGATGCTGGTCGGTGGTTATGAACAGGAAGTTAGGTTTTTTCATAGGTGAGTCAACGGAATAGCAGGCCGCCGGTGACGTGGAAAGTCTGGCCGGTCATCCATCGGCTGTCATCGCTCATCAGGAAAGCGGCCACGCCCACCATGTCGCCTGTATCGGCAAGGCGCTTGAGCACCTGGGAATTCATGATGCCGTCCAGCTGCTCCTGAGTGAAGGTGGCGCGCGGCACCTCGGTGGTCGTGAAGCCTGGCGACAAGGTGTTGACTCGGATGTTATCGGGACCCAACTCACGGGCCATGGCATGCGTCATGCCATAGACGGCAGCCTTGCTGGCCACGTAGTGGAGGTAGCCGGTCTTTCCCATCCACACGGCGTCCGATCCGATGTTGACCAAGCTCGCATCCCCAGCAGCGCGCAACTGTGGTAGCAAGGCACTTGCCAACAGCCATGGACCACGCACGTTCACGGCCATCACGCGGTCCCAAACCTCCGGCTCAATCTCCCAGAAGGGCGAGAGCTTGATGGTCGAAAAAATCGCCGCGTTGTTGATCACACCGTGCAGCTTGGGATGTTGGGCCTGTAGTTTTTGCGCGAAGGACTTGACTGAGGCCACATCGGCCACATCCACGATATATGGCTCGGCCTTCAGGTTGTCGGCCTGTAAGTCGCCCGCTGCCGCAGTTACCGCTGCCTCGTTGATGTCAGCCATCAGGACAGTGGCACCTTCTTGCGCCAAGCGAAGGGCGTAAGCCTTGCCAATGCCTTGGCCTGCGCCGGTGACGAGGATGGTGCGACCTTCAAGGCGCTGGGATTTTGTGGAGTTGCTCATTTGTGTTTTTCTTTTCTCTAGGTTTATGCCATGCGGAATGGATCGCGGGTTGCGCCGCTGAGCTCCACCCAAACGGCCTTGGTTTCCATGAAGTCCAAGATAGACTCCATCCCGTTTTCCCGGCCCAAACCGCTTGCGCCAAAGCCGCCGAAGGGTACGCTGGGGCAGACGGCACGGTAAGAGTTGACCCATACTGTTCCGGCTCGGATCTTGTCTGCTACGCGGTGAGCCCGCTGGATGTTTTGCGTCCAAACCGAGCTGGCTAAGCCGTACTCGGTATCGTTGGCCATCGCAATGGCTTCCTCCTCTGTGTCGAAGGGAAGTACGCATAGCACTGGACCGAAGATCTCTTCCTTCACCACTCGCATCTCGGGCTTCACGTTAGTGAATACGGTAGGTTGGACGAACCAGCCCTTGAGCTGGTCATCCACGCCACCGGTGGCCAGAGTAGCGCCTTCCTCTTGGGCGATGCGGATGTAGTCGCATACACGCTGGTATTGGGGTAAGTTCGAGATGGGACCCATCTCGGTCTCTTCGGCCTGAGGGTCTCCTAGGCGTATGGTTTTTGCACGCTCGACGATGCGTTGGACCAGCTCATCGGCAATGCTGCGATGAACGATCAGGCGCGAACCCGCCATGCAGGTCTGCCCAACGGCCGCAAAGATCCCTGCAATGACGCCATTGGCGGCAGCGGCCACATCCGCGTCCTCAAACACAACCTGGGGTGACTTGCCGCCCAGTTCCAGCACCACACCGTTGAGCTGGCTGGCCGCTGCCTGTGCGACTGCGCGCCCAGTGGTCGTGGAACCTGTGAACACCACCTTGCCAACGCCGGGATGACTCGCTAGGTGCGCCCCTAGGCCGCGGTCCAATCCGGTGACGACGTTAAAGACCCCAGGAGGAATTCCGGCCTCTTCGACCAGCTTTGCAAACGCTAGGGTGGAGGCGGGCGCGTGTTCGGAGGGCTTGAGCACAAATGTGCAACCTGCTGAAAGTGCAGGGGCTAATTTCATAGCCATTAGCATCATGGGTGCGTTCCATGGCGTGATGGCAGCCACCACACCCACGGGTTCGCGTCGGGTGTAGACGAAGAAGTTGCTCTTGTCGGTTGGAATAGTCCGGCCTTCGAGCTTGTCGGCTAAGCCTGCGAAGTAATTGAACCACTCGGGCAAGTAGCGCAACTGGAAGATCATTTCGCGGTACAGCTTGCCAGAGTCACGCACTTCCATGCGTGCCAAGGGCTCTGCGTTTTTCTCAATCAATTCGCCCAAACGACGGATTAGCTTGGCGCGATGAAAACCGCTCATCTTGCCCCAAGGCCCCTCCAGAGCGCGTTGAGCCGCAGCTACAGCCAGATCGATGTCCTCTGTGCTGGCATCAGGTACGCGGGCCCAAGGAGCCAGTGTGTAGGGATCAATGGAGTCGAAGGTTTTGCCGGACTTTGCGGGCACATAGCGACCATCGATAAAGAGTTCGTAGTTGTCCAGCGTAGAAGCGCTGGAGGCATTTTTCAGTTTCATATCCATTGGTTTTTCTGTCAGGAGTGGACTGGCCCTCATTGGTCATCAATGCGGGGTGATGGAGAAAGTTTAGGATGAGACCTATAAAAAATCGATTGAATAATCTTCCTCTTGCTATATCTTTTGGTAATACCATGCCTATCGTCAAATCCACTCCATCTACATACCCTCATGCCCGCCTTGCAACGTCGTATCCGATTGACCCAACTGCGTCTCCTAGTGGCCATTTCCGAGTACGGCTCGCTGGCCCGCGCCGCTCAGGACCTTCACGTCACCCAGCCTGCAGCGACCAAGACACTCAGGCAACTGGAAGAGGCAGTGGGCGAACATCTAGTCAGCCGCGGTTCGGGCGGCAGTCAGCTCACCCCCTCGGGCGAGATGCTGTGCAAGCGAGCGCGACATATCCTGGCTGAATTACTGGATGCGGAGCAGGAGTTGGGTCTGTGGCATTCGGGCGGCGCTGGGCATGTGGTGATCGGTGCATTGCCGGTGGCAGCACCCATGCTGATCCCACAAGCGCTTAAGGCGTTGGCTGTGCACGCCCCTCGGGTATCCGTGGAGGTGATTGAGGGCGCCTACGACAGCATGTTTCGCGAACTTGTGTTGGGGAAGATTGACATGCTCGTGGGTCGGGCTTGGCCCGGCGAGGAGACGGGTGTGATGACCGACGTTCTGTATGACTCGTCTTTCAGCTTGAATGTGCGGGTTGGTCACCCGCTGGCTAAGCGCAAGCGGCTTGCGCTCAAGGACGCCGCGGCCTATCCGTGGATCCTGCCGCCTCCCAGCGCTCACACGCGAGGGGCCATCGAAGATATGCTGCGTCATGCTGGTGTAGCACTACCGGTTCACCCTGTGGAAACTACGTCCTACTTGGTCATCAGATCCATGCTCATGGAATCAAACATGATCGCCGCCCTACCCTCAGAGGTGATGGATGCTGAACATAAGCAGGGGCTGATCGCTAAGCTCGCAGTGCGCCTGGACTTGCGACTGCCCCCTATAGGTATCGTGCGTCTGTCCAAGCGCACACCATCTCCGGCGGTGCTGGCTGTGATCGAGCAGATCAAAAAAGTGGGTGAGCGCGCTCCAGCTATGTACGCGATCTGAACGCTAGGGACGTCACTGGTCCAGCACCAATAGGGCAGACTTAAAGCGAGAACAGCAGAGAAGCATTCGGTTGCGTGCTGACTGCTTTTCAGGGATGTGGCACAACGAACTTCGCGCATCACTATTAGTCACGGCAATGACTGTTAATTAATTTAATTGTCCGAAAACAATCGAACAATCAATTGACGATTGATTGCTGACGTGAACGGTGGAACTCACATTCACTAATTTTTGAAAAAATCTGGTTTTAAAAATTCACAGTTCAATCAGTAAGAATGAGAGGGGCAGTTGAAGCTTGCGTCTCAAATAGCTTTTGACTCCTTTAGACCGAAATATCCCGCGTGTTAGTTGGCAGAGTAACCACCGCCATGCCCAAATGGTGCATGACCTCTCGCAGCATCAATATTGCGCCAACAAATCGCACATCGGTCGGTAGTTTTTCCTGGCTTGCTGGACGACCTTGACTGACGGCGACCAATCGATTGAACAATGCCTCCACCTCGTCCAAGGTAAGCACGGACTGCGAGATGCCGCAGGCCCGCAGTGTGGTGGCAATCAGGGTGGCCCCCATGCCTTGCAAGACCAGTCCATGCGTATTTGCAAACTGTGGTGCGAGGGGCATCACCACCTCTTCCGTCAGGTCGATGGCGTGTTCGAGTTCGATGGGCCATACCGGTTCATGTTGGAGGCATTGCCGTGCGAGCCCATCCACGCCCAACGCAAACGCATGGCTACACCGCATGTGTTCACCCGTCATTCGTTGCACAAGGCTGGTTTCGCTGCCCATCTCCAGCACGATGACTTCGTTAGCAGTTTCATGATTAAGCGAACGCTCGAGTTTCATTGTCTTGTCCACCCATGTGACGGCACAGAAATTATCAAAGAATGGTGACTCCCGCCATTAACCAAGAGCCAACGCCATCATCCGTGCATTGATGCCATGGCCCATTCCCGGCTCGATATCGAGGGAGACTTTAGCGCCCAATGCTTGCAGTTGTTGCGCCGCTTGGCGACTGCATCCAACCGAAATAACGGGGTCTGAATCTCCGTGAATCAAGTGAACCTCAGCACCATCAGGCGCGATGGTTGGCGCTGAGGCAAATCGGCCAGAAAACGCAATCACATGGCCCGCCAAAATGGGTGGGTGCTGAGTAGACTCCAGAGCCATGATCGAGCCTTGTGAAAAGCCAATCAGTGTGGTTCGCTCGGCGGGTACGCCTGCCTCCTTCTGCAGTTGCTCGATGAGCGCTTGAAAGGCTGGCATGACGGCGGCGACACGCGCAGGTCGGTTTTCTTCGGTAACACCTGCCACAGAGAACCATTGACGTCCTTGCCCGAAATCGCAGGCCTGAAACCCTTCAAGGCTAACCACCATGGAGGCTGGAAACTGGGCCGCAAATTGTTGACCAACCGGCACCATGTCGTGCGCGCTTGCGCCCACGCCATGAAACAACAAAAAGAGTTGTTGCGACAGACCTGCTGGTTTTTGAATCACGATAGATGAGGGCATGAGCGTCCTTCAATAATCTAGGAGAGTTTGCAGTGTCTCACCAAGTGCTTGTATGCCGTTGGTCGAGGCTGCTAGGTTGCAGACCGAACCGCATTGACATTGGTGCGATTCAACCAGTGTTGCTTGCTTAGTTGCCTAGGCCGAGTTGCTTCATGAAGTCCTGGTTGTCCCAGAACAGCCACTCATGGTCCATAGTCTTGCCGCTCCAGTGACCGATGGTGGCCATGCCAATGGCAAAGCGCTTGCCGGTGGGCGCAATTGTCTTGCCGTCGCCAATCGGCATGGGCTTGGTGAAGGTGCCGGTCATCACACCGGTGACCGAGGTCCAAGTACCCGAGCCAAAGCGGATCGGGTGCTCCTTGATGGTGATGTCCGGCGCAAACACAAACATGGCTTTCAGGTCATCGATGTGGTGCTCAATGCCCTTGGTCTCATGGCCGTCGGGCCAGGTCACCACGATGTCAGCCGAATGGCTTTCCTTCAGGCGGTCCCACTTTTGGTTGCTGAACACATCAAAGTCCAGGGTGTCAAAGACCTTGAGATTGCGCTCCACTTTGGGCGCTTGTTTCTCATGATTGGGCGGCGGTGTGGTGGGGTTCTCGGCGGGCGTCTGTGCTTGGGCCAGCCCCAGGGCTGAGACTGCAGCGACGGCGGCGAGTGATTTGAAGAGAACGTGGTTCATGGTGAATACCTTTTCTGAGCGATGAATATGTGCATGCAGATGGCTGGGCTTATGCGCCAACCCAGGCCGGTGCAATGCCGGTGCCGCGTCCTGCGCCGTAGCCGAAGTAAATGTTCAGACCGGCCAAAGGCTCTAGATAGCGTGCGTTCTTCAGGCCACCAGCGTCTGCTGTGACAAAGCCTAGGCTTTCGGCTAGTGCTTTGACGGTTTGCTTGGCGGGCTCAAAGTCGCTTGCATAGAACACCGTGGCCTTGCTGCCATCAGTCAGGGTGGAGCCCTGTGCCAGCACTTGGGCAAACAAGGTGTTGAAGGCCTTGACCACGTAGGCACTAGGAATGGCCTTGGCAATCTCTTCAGATGCCGAAGTGCTGTGACCCAGCGTCAGCCCCATATAGTCGGCGGTCAGCGGGTTGGTGATGTCCACCACGACTTTGCCTTGCAGATTGCCGACCGACTGCAGCGCAGCCACGGCATCGGCGTAGCCGGTTGCAAGCACGATCACATCCTGGCCTTCAGCGGCAGATGCGGGTGGCACGTCTTTCACGCCGGGGTATTGGGCCGCCAATGCGGCGACCTTGGCTGGATCGCGCGCGGTGACGCTGACCTGATGGCCTGCTGCGTTAATTTGTTTGACGAAGGCCGTGCCCATGTTGCCGGCACCGATAACAAGAACTTTCATAGGATTTCCTTTCAATGTTTGAGGAGTCATTCACTGCCTTCACGTCTTTGTTCGAAGGCATGGGTGAACTTTATTTGTTCCAAAGTGAAAGATAAATATGGTTCAATGACATGAACTATTCCGATATTCATAACAAATGGACAAGTTCCTCGAAATGAAAACTTTTGCCGCGGTCGTGGACGGCGGCAGTTTTGTGCAGGCTGCCGATGCGCTTGGCATGTCCAAACCAGCTGTTTCGCGTCATGTGGCGGAGCTGGAGCAGCGCCTGGGCGTGCGCCTTTTGCAACGCACCACCCGCAAGCTCTCGCTCACCGAAGAAGGGCGACTTTTTTATGGTCGATGCAAGACTGTGCTGTCCGATGTGGAGGTGGCAGAGGAGGAAATCACCTCCCAGTCGATCGCGGTGAAAGGTCTGATCCGAGTGAATGTGCCTGTGTCCTTTGGCCTTTGGGAGCTGGCCCCGCTATGGCCCGATTTCATGACCAAGTTTGCGGATGTTGAACTGGACATTACCTTTACCGACCGCATGGTGGACCTAGTGGACGAAGGCTACGACCTAGCGGTGCGCATTGCGCGTCTACCGAATTCATCACTGGTCAGCCGAAAGCTGGCCTCTACCCGGCTGGTGCTTTGCGCCTCGCCGGCTTACCTCAAAAAGTATGGCAAACCCAAACACCCATCCGAACTCGCGGCACATGCCGTGTTGTCCTACAGCTTGCTGGCCACCGGCGACCAATGGAATTTTGATGGGCCGCACGGGCCCGTGTCGGTAACCGTTAAACCCGTCATGCGCACTAACAACGGCGACACCTGCATTGCTGCGGCACTCAAACACAAAGGCGTGGTGCTGCAGCCTTCGTTCATGGTCAATGCCGATTTGCAAAGCGGCGCACTGGTGGAGCTGATGCCCAATTACCGCTCCATCGAGTTCGGTATTTTTGCGGTCTATCCGACGCGGCAATATGTGTCACCCAAGGTGCGTGCCCTGATCGACTTTCTGGTGAAGTCTTTGAAAGACGTGCGCTGATGCGATGCGTCGCGATGGAGGCTTGTGGCAGTGCCCATTCAGGTGTTCACATTCGGTTGCGTGCTGCCTGCTTTTCAGGAGGTGATACCACGAACTTCGCGCATCACTATTAGTCAAGTTAATGACTGTTAATTAAATTAGTTGTCAGAAAACAGCCGTACGATTAATTGGCGTAGCCACATGTTTGCAGGTTCTCGGTTGTACTTAGCATGCCAAAAAAGATTGATTGCAATTTCAGGCAACTTCACAGGCAGTGGAGAGGTCACGAGATCGAATGGCCCCTCGCACTTAAATGAAAAGCGTTCTGGCACAGTCGCTATCAGATCAGAACTTTGAAGTATGTGACCAACTGCAACAAAGTGGGGTACGTGCAATCGGATGTCGCGTTGAATGCCTTTTCGCTCCATCAAGTCATCGACTTCACCATGGCCTGTGTTTGCTGAAGTGACACCAACATGCCCAAGTGCCTTAAATCGTTCCATTGAGATTGGATTTGTGGCCGAAGGGTGGCCTTTACGGAACATGCAAACATAGCGCTGTTTAAAAAGGCGGCGTTGGAAAAAACCTGTTTTCAAACTTGGGATTAAACCGATGGCAAGGTCTACGCTACCTGCTTCCATTTCTTCACGCAGGTTCCCCGCGTTATTTCTTAATGTGCTGATCTTGATGTTTGGCGCTAAGCGCGATAGCTCATCCATGAGCGTCGGCATAAAGTAGATCTCGCCGATGTCTGTAATCGCTAGGGTGAATGTGCGTTCGCTGGTCGCAGGATCGAAAGAGTCACGCTGATTCAGCGCATTCTGCAATGCACCTAAGGCGTATCCCACAGGTTCAGCAAGATGCATCGCGTATGGAGTTGGCTCCATACCCTTGGCTGTCCTAACGAACAATTCATCATTAAGTAAGGCTCTAAGCCTTTTTAGGGCATTACTCACGGCTGGTTGGGTCAGACCAAGCTTATCTGCAGAGGTAGAAACGCGCCTATCCAGAAGCATTTGGTTGAAGACAACCAGCAGGTTTAGGTCAATTTGCCTTAGATTCATGATGCCTTCCTATTATTCATGTTGGTGATTCTACATATACGATTTCGTGTATTTACTTATAAAGGTGCCTTGTCCAGAATTGCGCCAATTCGTAAATGAGATGGACGTAATTGATGGAACTCTTAGTGCAACCAAATGACATTCGCTTGAGCATTCAAAGCGGTCAGAACTTGCTTGATGTTCTCAAAAACAACGCCATTCCAATTTCCTATAGCTGCATGTCCGGACGCTGTGGCACATGTCGTTGCAGAGTCGTGAAGGGCAACGTGCAACACAGCGGCCCAGAAGCAGGACGTCCACAACTTGAGGCAGACCCATATGTATTGGCCTGTCAATCTGTGCTGACTGAGAGTTGCACGATTGAGATTCCTGATATGGATGAGGTGGTGACGCATCCAGCCAAAATCATCAAAGGAACGGTAATTTTGATTGAAGAGCTGACACATGACATCCGCCGTGTACGTGTCCGACCTGCTAAGTCACTCGAGTTTTCTCCTGGTCAATATGCAACCTTGCAGTTCACACCCGATCACATTCGTCCATATTCATGGGCTGGTCTTCCAGGTGATGAAGAAATGGAATTCCAAATTCGTCAAGTTCCTGGCGGACGTGTGACTGAATATGTATTCACAAAGCTTGCTGTTGGCGATGCAATCCGAGTGAGTGGCCCGCTTGGTACGGCTTACTTGCGCAAGAAGCATGAAGGACCAATCCTCTGTGTGGGAGGTGGAACAGGCATTGCTCCAGTGATGTCAATCGTTCGAGGGGCAATTCAAGCTGGCATGACTAATCCTATTCACTTGTACTTTGGCGTAAGGAGTCAAGAAGATCTCTACGACGCAGAGCGATTGGTTGCGCTTGCAAGTGAGCACGGCTCGATGAAAGTACACATCGTTGTTGCAACGGGACATGCAGCGAAGGACCAACGTAGTGGCTTGGTCACTGATGCAATCAAAAAAGATTTTCCAAATCTCAAAGAATTTTGCGCTTATTTCTGTGGCGCTCCAGCAATGGTTGAGGCATTGAACTCACTTGCCAAAGAGTTGGGGATGGAGCCTTCAAAGATTCACGCAGATGCCTTCTATCCGTCTGGCATTTGAATATCAACCCAATGAATTAGCACTTAAAGGAGATAAGTAATGAAAGAAACAACAGTTTTTCCAAAAGATCCCAAATGGGAAGGCGAGGGTACTAGCAGAGTTCCTTTTTGGGCATACACACGTGAAGACCTGTACAAAAAAGAGCTGGATAAGTTCTTTTACTCAGACCACTGGTGTTATGTAGGTTTAGAGGCTGAAATCCCAAACCCAGGCGATTTCAAACGCACAGTGGTTGGTGAGCGCTCAGTCGTGATGGTTCGTGACCCAGATGGCGGGATCAACGTTGTAGAGAACGTATGCGCTCACCGTGGCATGCGTTTTTGCCGCGAGCGTAATGGCAACGCAAAAGATTTCTTCTGCCCTTATCACCAATGGAACTACAGCGTCAAAGGCGACTTGCAAGGTGTTCCTTTCCGTCGTGGTGTGAAGCAAGATGGCAAGATCAATGGCGGTATGCCAAAAGACTTCAAGCTAGAAGATCATGGCTTAACCAAGCTGAAAGTGGCGACACGAGGCGGCGTCGTATTTGCTTCCTTTGATCATGAGATCGAATCTCTTGAAGAGTTCCTTGGCCCAACCATCTTGGGTTACTTTGATCGTACGTTTAATGGTCGCAAACTAAAGGTTCTCGGCTATCGCCGTCAACGTATTCCAGGCAACTGGAAGTTGATGCAAGAGAACATCAAAGACCCATATCACCCTGGTCTTTTGCACACATGGTTTTCAACCTTTGGACTTTGGCGCGCAGATAACAAGTCTGAGCTGAAGATGGATGAAAAGTTCCGTCACGCAGCCATGATTTCTACACGGGGCCAAGGTGGCAAGGTCGAAGAGGTTGTGACAGGTGTGGATAGCTTCAAAGACAAAATGACAGTCAACGACCCACGTTTGTTGGACATCGTTCCAGAAGAGTGGTGGGGCGGCCCAACGGCTGTGATGACAACGGTGTTCCCAAGCGTCATCCTTCAGCAGCAGGTCAACAGCGTTTCAACACGTCATATTCAACCAAATGGCCACGGTTCATTTGACTTTGTGTGGACACACTTTGCGTTTGAGGATGACACGCCAGAGATGGTGGAGCGACGCTTAATTCAGGCTAACTTGTTTGGCCCTGCGGGCTTTGTTTCGGCTGACGACGGTGAAGTTATCGAATGGTCACAAGAAGGATTTGAGCAGAACCCATCTCATCGCACAGTGATTGAAATGGGTGGGCATGAGATTGAAAACACAGACCACATGGTGACGGAAACATTGATTCGTGGCATGTACAACTACTGGCGCAAGGTGATGGGGGAATAAACATGATTGACTTCAAAACATACTTCGAAATTCAGAGTCTCTATAGTGACTACGCCATGGTTTGCGACTCAGCAGAGTGGGAGAAATGGCCTGAATTTTTCGTCGAAGAGGGTACTTATCGACTGCAACCTCGCGAAAACTTTGAGCAAGGTTTGCCATTGTGTTTGCTCGCGTTAGAGAGCAAAGCCATGATCAAGGATCGTGTGTACGGTGTCAAAGAAACGATGTACCACGACCCTTACTACCAGCGTCATATTGTGGGTATACCTCGCATTGTTTCAGTTGAGGGTGATCGCATCGCATCCGAAGCGAACTACACAGTAATTCGCACAAAGTTTGATGGTGATTCAACAATTCTTAGTGTTGGCTACTACCACGATGTCATTGTTAAAACACCTGACGGCTTAAAGTTGCAATCTCGTCTGTGCGTTTATGACAGCGAAATGATTGCTAATTCAATCATCTACCCAATCTAAAGGTAACCACATGGCAGACAACTGGATTGATGTCGCGGATTTAGATGCGGTTCCCGAGGCAGACGTTACTGCTGTGAATGTCGGTGGCAAAGAAATCGCTCTCTATGAAGTTGAGGGTGAGATTTTTGCTACTGACAACCTATGCACGCATGGCGCTGCACGTATGAGTGACGGTTTCTTAGAAGGTAAAGAAATTGAATGTCCATTGCATCAAGGAAAGTTTGATGTGTGTACTGGCAAGGCGCTTTGCGCGCCTTTGACTGAAAACATTCGCGTTTACCCAGTACGCATCGAGAACAAGCGTGTTTTCTTAAACATGTCTTGAATTCGAAATTTTCGAAAGTAGTTCAACAACCAAAGCCGTAGTTAGAACGGATTCAACACTGAAAGAGACAAATGAAAAATTCGAAATTCATCAAAATGCTGGCCGTCTGTGCCGCAGTAGTCGTTGTGACAAATGCAAATGCCGATGTAAAAGTGGGCTTTTCTGCTCCGCTGTCTGGCCCCGTTGCATCAGTTGGTCAGGATCAATATGACGGTTTTATGCTGGGCATCGAATCGCTCCAAGGTAAATTTGGTGGTCAGACCGTGACTGTTTTGAAGGAAGATGATCAACTCAAGCCTGAGTTGGGTAATCAAATTGCTCGTAAATTTATTGACCGTGACAAAGTCGACGCATTGGTCGGCCTTGGATTTTCAAATGTTTTGATGGCGAGTCTTCCACGCATCGTGGAGTCTGGAACCGTGGCCATTGCAACTAATGCAGGTCCTTCGCCAATTGCTGGTGCTGGTTGCATTTCGAATGTTTTCTCGACGGCATGGCAAAACGATGGTTCAGCCGAAGCTATGGGTAAATATGCGCAAGATGCGGGCTACAAGAAGGTGTTCTTGCTAGCACCGAACTACCAAGCCGGTAAAGATTTCATTGCGGGTTTCAAGCGTTTGTACAAAGGGCAAGTCATTGATGAGATTTACACCCAAGTAAATCAGCCTGATTACTCTGCTGAGATTGCACAAGTTCAAGCCGCCGGTGCGGATGCAGTATTCGTGTTCTATCCAGGTGGCATGGGCGTTAACTTTGTAAAGCAATTCAGCCAAGCTGGCTTGATGAAAAAACTCCCATTACTTTCGGCATTTACCGTGGATGGGACAACATTGCCTTCATTACGTGATGCAGCCGTTGGCTCAGTGTCAGGCGCGATGTGGGACGTCGCTTTGAAGACGCCTGGTAATGCCGAGTTTGTTGCAGCCTTCCGCAAGAAATACGACCGCACTCCAAGTCTCTATGCAGCGGTCGGGTATGACACTGCACGATTGTTGGATATCGCTGTCAAGAAAGTGAACGGAAAGACAGAAAACAAGGCGGCATTTGCTGCTGCTGTTAAAGCTGCTGGTTCAGAGTTGAAGTCTATCCGTGGCCCGTTCTCATTCAATACGAACAACATGCCTGTTCAGAACTATTACGCGTTTCAAGCTGTCAAAGATGGTGGCAACGTGACGGTCAAGCAGTTGGGTACACCACTGACTGATCATCACGATGTTTACGCGGCTCAATGCAAGGCTAAGTAATCTATGACGACGTCACTCCTGCTAGCTCAGCTGTTGAATGGATTGCAGTACGGCGTACTGCTCTTTCTTCTCGCTGCTGGACTCACATTGGTATTTGGCATCATGAGTTTTGTGAACCTAGCTCACGGTTCTTTGTACATGCTTGGTGCTTATGCGTTTGCTGTTGTTGGAACTCAAACAGATTCATTTTTGTTAGGTGTTCTTGCCGCTGTCGTGACAGGAGTTGTCGTTGGCTTTGTTCTTGAAAAGGTTGCGGTATCAAAACTCTACCAACGAGATCATTTAGACCATGTGCTTGCAACATTTGGTTTGGTCATGTTTTTCAATGAGGTGGTTCGAATGATTTGGGGGCCTCAGGCGGTGTTTGTATCGCTGCCTGAATACTTATCAGGAACCATTGAAATTTTCGGATTTTCTTACCCAACCTATCGTTTCTTGATCATTGCTGTTGGGTTACTAGTTGCTATCGGAAGTCAATGGTTGATTCACAAAACCAGAGTGGGAATGTTGATTCGTGCTGGCTCGGTAAATCCATCCATGGTAGGTGCTTTAGGGGTCAATATCCGATTCCTTAACGCAATGCTATTTGCGCTTGGTGCTGCTCTGGCTGCGCTTGCGGGTGCCATGGCGGGCCCAATTTTGTCGGTGCAAAGTGGCATGGGTGAACCAGTGTTGATCACAACCTTGGTGGTGATTGTTATTGGTGGAATTGGCTCAGTTCATGGTGCGTTGTACGCATCATTGATTGTTGGCGTTGCTGATACGTTAGGAAGAAGTTACTTGCCTATGTTCTTGCGCCAAGTTGCTGATCGTGACATTGCTAACGCAGCAGGTCCAGCACTGGCATCCATGCTGATCTATTTGTTGATGGCCATTATTTTGGTCGTCCGTCCCCAAGGGCTATTTCCGGCCCACAAGGAGAAATGATGGACTTCTTAAGACAGCCGAATAAATTTATAGCGGCTCTTTTCTTTTTCGCGTTGGCGTTTATTCCAACTATTGCGGTTGCAATAGACGATAACTTTTTGATCGTATTCTTAGCACGCGTTGTCATTTACGCAATTGCTGCTACCGCCTTAAATATTGCGCTGGGCTTTGGTGGTTTAGTAAGTTTGGGTCATGCATTATTTATTGGGCTAGGTATGTACAGCGTTGCCTTGCCTGCGAACCTAGGCATCACTGATGGATGGATTCAGCTAGCAATCTGTATTTTTTCTTGCGCATTAGTTGGTGCCGTGACAGGTGCTGTCAGTCTTCGAACTTCCGGCATTGCTTTCATCATGATTACCCTTGCTTTTGCTCAGATGGGTTATTTTGTTTTTGTTAGCTTGAAGCAGTTTGGTGGAGATGACGGAATGGCCGTTGTGGCCGCAAGTGATTTCTTTGGATTTAAGCTTTCCACAGCTACTTCGGTTTACTACTGTGCACTTTCGCTCTTATTTGTATTGACGGTTTGGATTGACAAACTTCGTCAGTCACCATTTGGGATGACTTTGCGTGCCGGTCGTCAAAATGCGCGACGGGTGAGTTCGGTGGGACTGGCACTTCGTAACTACCAGCTGACAGCCTATGTTCTATCTGCTGTGGTTTGTGGATTGGCTGGAATGTTGCTGGCAAATTTGAGCGCATACGCCTCACCAAGCAGCATGTCTTGGGTTGTATCTGGTGATTTGATTGTCATGGTTGTGTTGGGTGGCATGGGTACGGTTCTGGGGCCCATCGCTGGTGCCTTCTTATTTTTGGGCATCGAAGAAATATTGAAAGCGTTTACCGATAACTGGATGGCAATTTTTGGTCTCTTGATCGTTGCAATTGCTATGTTAGGTAAGGCTGGAGTAGTTGGCTGGTTAGAGAGTTTCGGTCAAAACAAATCCTTGCAAATGAACCCTGATGCAATGGTTGAAACAAGGGAGTCGGCATGAGTACTTTATTGAAAACGACTTCTATGACAAAGCACTTCGGTGCTTTGTTGGTGACTGATCATGTATCACTAGATATTCAACAAGGTGAATTGCACGCCATCATTGGTCCTAATGGTGCAGGTAAAACCACTTTGATTAACCAGCTATCCGGTGAGTTGAAGTCTGACAGCGGCCAAGTCCATTTTGACCAGCATGATGTCACGTCACTAGGCATTCATGCGCGTGCACGACAAGGCTTGTTGCGGTCATATCAAATCACCTCGGTTTTTGATGACTTCACCGTCCTTGAAAACGCCACGCTAGCCGCCTTAGGCGCTAAGAAACATGCATTTGGATTTTGGAACGCATTGCTCGATGATGCAGATGCGATTCAAGCTGCAGATGAAGGAATCTTGGCTGCTGGATTGAGGTCAAGAGCGAATTTAAAAGCTTCTGAGTTAGGTTACGGAGAACGACGTCAATTGGAGTTGGCCATGGCTTTGGCCGCCAGGCCAAAGTTTCTCTTACTTGATGAGCCAATGGCTGGCATGAGTGTTCAAGAGTCTTCCGCTGTTGTGGAATTGCTTCTGTCGTTGAAGCGCAAGTACACCATTCTCTTGGTCGAGCACGATATGAATGCTGTTTTTGCTCTTGCTGACCGTATCAGTGTCTTGGTCTATGGACGAATTCTTACAACAGGAACCCCCGATGAAATTCGAGGTAACGAAGAAGTCCGTTCTGTTTATCTTGGCGATGAGGAGATCAGCGCATGACGCAAACATTGCTTAAGGTCTCGAATTTGCACGCTAGCTATGGCCGAGCAAAGGTGTTGTTTGGTGTTGATCTGTCTGTTGCGGTTGGAGAAGTTGTGACGTTACTAGGGCGCAACGGTATGGGACGCTCAACAACAATCAAGTGCCTATTCGGATTACTTCAACCTACAAGTGGCTTGATTGAATTTCGAAACCAACGTGTTGACAACTTGCAGTCATTCCAAGTCGCACGAAAAGGTCTTGGATTAGTTCCTGAAGGGCGGCAAGTTTTTCCAAACTTGACTGTTGAAGAGAACTTGATTGCAACAGCACGCGACAACAAAGGCAATGGTCTGAAGCCTTGGACTTTGGACAGGGTGTATCAATTTTTTCCACGGTTGCGCGAGCGTCAAACCAATCTTGGATCTCAGCTGTCTGGCGGTGAACAACAAATGCTTGCGATTGGTCGTGCACTGATGACAAACCCAAGCCTCATGGTTTTAGACGAAGCCACAGAGGGATTAGCTCCATTGATTCGAACAGAAATTTGGAATGCATTGGGTGAATTAAAAGCAGAAGGTCTTTCACTCATCGTGATTGACAAGAACTTAGGCCCACTGCTTGAGCTTGCAGACCGTCATTTCGTCATGGAAAAAGGAAAAGTTGTTTGGTCTGGTAATTCAAGTGAGTTGAAGGCCAATTCTCAAATCGTCCATGAATATCTAGGCGTTTGATCAAACGATCCTAGTTAAGAATTAAAGGCAAAAAATGACAAGTTCAAAAGACATTGCGTTGAACAAAATTCGCGCCGAGCACAGAACTTTGGCTGCTGTTATCAATAACCTGAAAGAGATGGTCGTTGAAGTACAAAGCGGTAAATCTGCCATGAACTTCTCGTTGTTCTGGTTGATGATTCATTACATTGACTCATTCCCAGATCAATTTCACCATCCCAAAGAGAGCGATTGGTTGTTTAGATTAGTCAAAGTTCGTACCAATGCCGCAGACGCATTGATTGATGAACTTTTACATCAACATGAATTAGAGCCAGCTGCGCTTGGAAATATTCGAAAGTGTCTTGGTAACTATGAAGCAGGAGTTCATGGAAGTCTTGATGCGTTGGTTGCTGAGATTCATGCCTATGCAGATTTCACATGGAAACATTTAAAAGCAGAAGAACATGAGTTTTTTGCATTCGCAGAATCTCACCTTGAGAATTCTGATTGGGATGAGATCGCCCATGCGTTCAGTGAAAACAATGATCCATTAGCAGGTCATGCCGATAGCAATCATTTCTCTCAATTGTTCAAAGAAATTTTGAATAAAACTCCCGCACCGTTAGGTCTCGGGAAAGCCTGATAAAACTTAAACAAGCTTAATGAGCTAACAAGGAGTAACAATGTCTCATGAACTCGGTCGCATTGAAGACTTACCTAAAGAATACGTACAAGATTTACGTGATTTAAACTTGGTTCCACTGTGGCCAAGTTTGCGTGGTGTGTTACCTCCAAAGATTCCTACGCGCCAAACTAAGCCCACACACTGGCCCTACAAAACAATCAAACCTTTGCTTCTCAAAGCAGGTGAACTGACCCCGATTGAAAAAGCCGAACGCCGCGTGTTGGTGTTGGCTAATCCGGGTCACGGTTTAGAAAAAATGCAAGCCAGTGCGGCCATGTATTTGGGCATGCAACTTTTGATGCCTGGGGAGTGGGCTCCTAGTCACCGCCATACCCCTAATGCTGTGCGCATGATTGTTGAAGGCGAGGGCGCTTACACCACAGTCGATGGCGAAAAATGCCCCATGAGCCGAGGTGACTTGATTCTCACGCCCACAGGCTTGTGGCACGAGCACGGACATGACGGCACAGATCCAGTGATTTGGTTAGATGTGTTGGACTTGCCTCTGGTGTACTACATGGAGGCCAGCTATCACATCAACGGCGATCGTCAAACTGTGGTGCCCGGACAAGGAGATAAGCAATATGCACGCGGTGGTGTGGTGCCAACACATGTGTTTGAGCGCAGCAAGAAGGCCTACCCCATGCTGCGCTATGCATGGACCGATGCCAAGGCGGCGTTGCAAGCGATGTCCGTCGACAACCCTGCGCAAGAGTCGATTCAAGTGACCTACGTGAATCCTGAAACGGGTGAGGATGCAGAAAACATCTTGGGCTTCTACGCCATGATGCTGCGCCCAGGTCAAAACTTGCGTTTGCCCGCTCGCTCACCCGCTCAGGTGTTCCATGTCATCGAAGGATCGATGCAAGCCCAGATCGTGGAAAGCACATTCACTTTGGTCGAGGCCGACACCTGCTGTGCGCCTGGTTATGAAGCTGTCACCCTCAAGAACTTGTCAGCAGATAAACCTGCTTTCATATTCATTGCCGATGAGTCTCCTCTCCACCGAAAACTTGGTGTGTACGAGAACCGAGGATAAGCATTCACTTTTTAATTTTTTGGAACATCCATGACTTCATACATTTTCAATCCTCCAGCAGTCCAGTCTCTCTCAATTCGCGGTAAGACAGAACGCTTTCCGATCAATCGTTTGTTTTTCGTTGGTCGCAATTACCACGCTCACGCAGCCGAAATGGGTAAGCCCGTCGACAAAACTGTGGAGCGTCCGTTTTATTTCACGAAAGCTCCGCAAACCTTGGTGGACAGCGCCGCAACCGTAGCCTACCCACCAGAGACGAAGAACTACCACTTCGAAATGGAAATGGTCATCGCCATTGGTAAGGCCGGTTTCCGCGTGAGTCAAGATAAGGCGCATGAGGTCATTTATGGCTATGCCGCAGGTTTGGATATGACACGTCGTGACTTGCAATTAGTTGCGCGCGACAAAGGTCGTCCTTGGGACTTGGGTAAAGACGTTGAGCATTCATCGGTGTGTACTGAGATCGTTCCCATGGAAGGAAAAATTATCGACCAAGGCGCGATTGCATTGGAGGTCAATGGGGAAACTAAGCAGTCATCAGATGTGAACAAGCTCATTTGGAATGTGCGTGAAATCATCGCTGACTTGTCGTTGTTCTACCACCTGCAACCTGGTGATTTGATTTACACCGGCACACCTGAAGGTGTGAATGCTGTGGTGCCGGGTGACAAGATCACAGGTCGTGTGGCAGGCGTCGCTGAAGTCGCCTTGACGATTGGCGCCGCAGAATGAAGCTGTATAACTTTTTTCGAAGCGGTACCTCGCATCGTTTGCGCATTGCACTGAACCTCAAAGGCTTGGCGACTGACTATGTTGCAGTAGATTTGCGTACCGAAGAGCATCTCAAAGCGACATTCAAAACTATCAATCCACAAGGCTTTGTGCCTGCATTGGATACGGGAGAGCAGGTGATGATTCAATCGCCCGCCATCATCGAGTGGTTGGAAGAAAAGTACCCGACACTGGCGTTGTTGCCTAACGACCCTGATGCGCGCGCTCATGTGCGTGCCTTGGCTGCTATTGTGGGCTGCGATGTGCACCCCATCAACAACCGTCGTATTTTGGAATATCTGCGGAAGCATCTTGGTGCAAGCGAAGATGCTATCAATGCTTGGTGCGCCACGTGGATCATCGATGGTTTGAATGCATACGAAGCTTTATTGGAAGCAGACAAAGCACGCGGTGCATTTAGTTACGGCAACACGCCCACATTGGCGGATGTGTATTTGGTACCTCAAGTCGAAAGTGCACGTCGCTTCAAAGTGGACTTGACGCAATGGCCGCTGATTTCAGCGGTAGAGGCGGCATGCATGCAACTTGATGCGTTTAAAAATGCAGCACCGATGCAGCAACCCGACGCAAAATAAGGGAAGTCACTAGCCTACAAAATATTGCAGGCTAGTAAATTGACTGCACCAAATATAAAACGTCGTTATATCTGTGAAAGAGGTGCTATTTGCTTTCGCTATTTTCAAATTCTAGAAACGACCGAGTTGCGCAAGCAAAAGAAAAGTACTTCGAGGAAGGCATACTTCCTACAGGTACTGTTTCAGATCATATTTTTCAATCATGGATGCGCTGTTATCGAGGCAGCGCTCGATCAACTGACAGAATCGAATTTCAACCCGTTTCGGCAAGCCGCAGTCAGCTTTCTATTCAGAAAAATAGAGCTTTGCATGAAGCATGGTTAAGTGAACAAGAGAACTTGCTCCCAGTTATAAGTAGCTCTAGTTGCTCCGTGGTGCTTACTGACCCAACAGGGGTGTTGATCGGTTTAACGCCTTCTACTAATTCAAATCAAAAAATTATTCCAGTCGCACATCGCGTTGGGATTAGCTTGGCTGAAGAGTTTGTTGGAACAACGGCTCCTGGGTTAGTTGCACGTACTGGTGCTCAAGCATGTGTACTTGGCTCTGAGCACTACTTTGATAGTGTGAAAGACATGTTCTGTGCGGCTGCACCGATTAGAGGAATTGATGGCAATCTTGCAGGAATTCTTGATATTTCAAGCGAAATTTCACCGTTTGCATTTGAGCCATCTTCCGTTGTGGGGGCATATGCATCCTCAATAGAAAACCGGCTGTTAGTTTCTCAAGCCAGAAACTCTATCCTTGTTAAATTTCAGTTCTTACCTGGCTTAATGGATTCACCCATGGTGGGGATGCTAGGAATAGATTTTGATGGTTACCTTGAGTGGGTAAATTCTGTATCTAACAACCTTTTGAAAATCCCATTCGAATGCAGAGCCGAGAAGCTACGAGCCGAAGACGTCTTTGAATTAAGCTTGAATAAGCTTCTTGCGCTAATGGATAAAGGGACATCTATCCAGCGCTTAACGAATGGGTTCTCAGTCTACTTATCTGTGACTCACTGTGAAAAATCAGCCGTTGTGACTAATAAAAGTTCATCTGCAGTTTTTATTGATACAAGTGATGGCAATGACAGGGCTCCAAGCCAGCTGAGTACTCCATTGTCGAATCAAGAGTTGATAGAACTTGATGTCCCACACATGGAATCATTTCAAGATGCAGATTCGGAGCTGATTAAAAAGTACCTTGCTGAGTACAAGGGCAATATTACAAAAGTAGCCAAAAGACTGAAGGTTTCACGAGGGTTGATTTACAGGCGAATTACTCAGCTCGCAATTGATACAACTTCGTTTAAACCCTTGCGGTAATTCGTACCCAGAGTCTTCAGTACGGCATCAGGCATCACAGTAATTTGTGATGTCTTTTTAAATTTCACCCTCCGAAATCAACAGTACAGTTTTTGTGATTTTTGTTCTGTTACAGAACAAAAAACGCAAGGGAAATCCCGAAGTATTTGTTAGTTGACAGGACTCATAAAGTCCATCCCGTTGCTTGTTCTTGCTATCGCTGAACAAGAGACAGCACCTTCAACCACAACGGGATTGAGAACATGAAAAACCATATTGAGACAAATTCAGCTGTACAGGATTCACTCCTTGAAAACTTAGAACGCCGCCTCATCGCAGGTCGTTTTGATCGTAGAAGCTTTATCCGTGCGGCAGCCGCTACCGGCATAGCAACTATGGGTTTGTCTGCGCTGGCCGATGAACTGGATGCCATGCGTGCCAATCAAAATGAGCGCACGAAAAATCTAAAAGATTCTTATGACTATGTTGTTGTTGGAACGGGTTCAGCTGCTTGCGCTTTGGTAGGACGGTTGGCGCAACGAAAAAACGCATCTATCTTGATGATTGAAGCGGGTGACTGGGACACAGCACCATCGGTTATGGACCCAACTGTTTGGTTTACTAACCTTGGTTCAGAGCGCGATTGGGGCGATATCGCAATTGCATCAGCGAGTACAAATAACCGCGCTATTCCTGAGCACATGGGTAAGGTTGTTGGGGGCGGCAGCAGCATCAACGCGACTATTTGGGCTCGTCCTTTTAAGCAAGATTTGGAATTCTGGGCTCAGGCCAGTGGTGATAAATCTTGGGGTTACGAATCTGGCCTGGAAATCTATCGCCGTATGGAAAACTGGCAAGGTGCTCCAAGTGAGCGCTATCGTGGCAAGAACGGCCCAGTTTGGTGTCAGCCAGCTTTCAACCCACATCCTGCTGCTCCAGCCATGTTGGCTGCAGCCAAATCCCTTGGCTACCCCGTTCTTGAAGATCAAAACGGCAAGCGTGAAGAGGGTGGAATTGGTTTTGCACTGATGAATCAAATCATTCGAGATGGCCGTCGTCAAAGCATGGCTCGATCGTATCTGTACCCAGTGCTCGCGAATCCAAACGTCACTGTGGTTGTCAACACACACGTTGATCGTTTGGAGTTGAACGGAACTAAGGTGACAGGTGTACGCATTACACGTGCAGGTGTGCAAAGCGTGATTGGCGCAAGCACAGAAGTCATCGTGAGCGCTGGAGGTATCAATACACCTAAGCTTTTGATGTTGAGCGGTATTGGTGATGAGAAGCAACTGACTGAACATGGGATTAAAACTGTGGTTCATTCAAAAGAAGTTGGTAAAAACTTCCAAGATCACTTGCTACATGGCGGATGCATTTGGGAACCTAAAGAGCACATTCCACATCGCAACAGTGCAGCTAACGCCGCTGGCTTCTTGAAGAGTCGTGCGGGTCTTGCATCGCCAGACGTGAACTTGGTGCAAATTGAATTGCCATACGCCAGTGATGTGGTTGCCAAGCAATACGCGCCTCCCGGAACAAGTTGGGCCCTTTGTGCGGGCTTAGTTGCACCCAAGAGTCGTGGTGAGATCCGTCTGCGCTCATCGGATGCAAAAGATCGCCCCATCGTGGATGCACGTTTCCTAAGCCATCCTGACGATTTAAAGGCGCTTGCTTATGGCATTGAAGTTAGTCGTGAAATTGGTAACTCTGCGGCGATGAAGGACTTCGTTAAGCGCGAAGTTGCACCCGGTAAGAAGCTGACAGGGAAAGCCATGGAAGACTTTGTTCGTAATGGTGCAACAACTTATTTCCATCAGGCTGGCACATGCCGTATGGGTAAGGATAGTGAGGCTGTTGTTGATTCGAACTTGCGTGTTAACGGCATTCAAGGTTTACGCATTGCAGACAGCTCAATCATGCCCCGTATCGCTTCTGTTGCAACGATGGCAACTTGCGCTTTGATTGGCGAGCGTATGGCTGACATTCTCACTAAGCAATCTTGATTTCTAGATGCTTAACTATTTCAAAAATCTTTTCAATTCGAAATCGGAAGTTACAACAATGTCAATGAACTCACAAATTCTCATCGATAACCAATGGATCGATGCTCACAACGGTGCTCATTTTGAGCGTCGACATCCAGTTACCAGGCAGCTGATTACAAAATCAGCTGCTGCGGGTGTGACTGATGCAGATCGCGCTGCAGTATCAGCTCACGAAGCGTTTAAATCTTGGAAGCGGTCAGCACCAAGTGAGCGTCGTCGTTTGCTGCTTAAGGCAGCGGACATTCTTGAATCCAAGACCCCTCAATTCATTGAGGTGATGGCTGCTGAGGTTGGTGCTTCTGCTTTGTGGGCTGGGTTTAACGTTCACTTGGCTGCTAATGTTTTCCGTGAAGCTGCATCTTTGGCAACTCAGATCCAAGGTGAGACGATCCCCACAGACAAACCTGGTGCTTTATCTATGACTTTGCGCCAACCTGTGGGTGTCATTTTCAGTATTGTTCCGTGGAATGGCACTGTCGTTCTGGCTGCCCGTGCAATTGCGTACCCTATTGTTTGCGGCAACACAGTGGTCTTCCGTGGTTCCGAAGCAAGCCCGAAAACTCATGCGCTTGTCGCCGAGGCTTTGGTTGAGGCGGGTTTCCCACCCGGGGTTCTGAGCTATCTCAGCAATGCACCTGAAACTGCACCAGAAGTTGTTGATGCACTAATCGCTCACAAAGCTGTGCGCCGCATTAACTTTACAGGTTCAACGAAAATCGGCCGCATCATCGCTGAAAAGGCTGCCAAGCATGTGAAGCGTTGTTTGCTGGAGTTGGGGGGCAAGTCTCCACTAATCGTTTTGGATGACGCTAATGTTGATGAAGCTGTCAAAGCTGCTGTCTTTGGTTCCTTCTTGTATCAAGGCCAAATCTGTATGTCTACAGAGCGGCTGGTCGTAGACGAGAAAGTGGCAGATGAGTTTGTTTCCAAGTTCGCTGCGCGCGCTAAAGAGTTGCAGATGGATGATCCATCTCAAAATCCAGGTTGCATCATTGGCCCAATGATCAACCCATCTTCAGGCCCACGTATCAACGACATGATCAACGATGCATTGAAGAAGGGGGCCAAGATTGTCTGTGGCGGAGTAGCGGACGGTGCTGTGATGCCTGCAACGATTTTGGATCATGTTGATTCATCAATGCAAATCTACGACGAAGAAACATTCGGTCCTATCACGGTGGTCGTTCGAGTTAAGTCAACTGAAGAAGCTATTGATGTCGCGAATGACAGCGCTTATGGCTTGTCTTCGGGGGTTTTTGGCCGAAATGTAAATCGCGCACTTGCTGTGGCGATGGAGCTCGAATACGGCTCAGTTCACGTGAACGGCGCCACTGTTCAAAACGAAGCACAAGCTCCTTATGGTGGTACCAAAGGCAGTGGCTATGGTCGCTTCGACGGTCGCGCTGTGATTGACGAATTCACTGAACTCAAGTGGCTCACGATTGAGCCAGAAGTTCAGCAATACCCATTCTGATGCGTTGTATCTGAATATCCCACGTCCAAAGAAAACAAAGGAGACTTTTATGAAAAAAATGAAACCGTTAATGAAATCAATGGCGGGTGCAATTGCACTAGCCTCAAGCTTTGCTTGGGCAGGTGGACACTATGCGCCTGGTAATGAAGGTGTTGCTGCCGCTAGTGCACCACCTCCCGGAACTTACTACCTAGGTTACTTAGTTAACTACAACGCTAATAGTTTGCAGGGGGCACCAGGCAATAACAGTGTGAAGGTTTCAGTTCTTGCAAACCGATTTGCGTGGATTTCAAATACCAAAATTCTTGGTGCGGATTATGGCGCTGAGGTAATCGTTCCTGTTTTTGGAGAGGTAAAAGCTAGTCTCACAGGCATTGGTCATGCAAGTAATAGTGATAGAGGTGTAGGCGATGTATATGTTGGTCCATTGATTTTGTCGTGGCATGGAAGTAATTGGGATGCCGTTGGTGCTGCTGGCTATTGGTTAGATACAGGTCACTACGATGGAAACAATGATGCTAGCGTTGGCAAAGGCTTCAAATCAACTATGTATACCTTTGGTGGGGTCTACCATTTCGATGATAAGAAGTCATGGAACGTTTCGCTTTTGAATCGTTTTGAACAAAATAGTTCGATCAAAATGGGCCCTCGTGATGGTTACAAAGCTGGTGACGGGTTAACTTCGGAGTGGGGAGTAGGCAAGAACTTTGGTGATTACACACTAGGTGTTGTTGGATATCATCAAAAGCAGCTATCAGACGACTCAGGTCCGACATCAACTACAAATCGTGCAAGCAAAACAGGTATTGGTATGGAGTACAGCACACCACTTCAGTCATTGGGTTTGATGATGAAGGCGGCTTACTACACTGAATCCTCAACAAATGATTTGAAAGGTAATACTCTCCGCTTTACATTTATCAAGCCGCTGTAAAGTTAGAGTTATAGTTTGAACAGGCTGAGGAGGGTACAAATGTACCTTCCTCTTTTTTCTTAAGAAGGACAGTTATGAGTGTTAAATTTCCAATATATTTAAACCTTGAGTTTTTCAAAAATACGAAGCAAATCAGTCATGTTCAAGATACCTTGCTATGCCATGTAGAGCACAATGATTACGGGAAAAAGACTCGCGCTATTCCACTAAAAATCAACTCGTCTGGGCACATTACTTTAGACTTTGCAGCAGCAGTTGCCATTGATGTAGTTGGTTAAGTCTTGGGTGATTCATATTTGAATTCCCTGTTTCACCTGTATCATCACGTTTTGCTTTTGTAATATGTGGAGTCCAGATGGGGGAAAAGTCGAAGGCCGATGACTGTCAAGTTGAGCCCGAACGTCGTATTTACGCTGCTCCAGCCCTCGAAAAAGGCTTGGATATCCTTGAGATGCTCTGTAGAAGCGAGGGAGCTTTATCTCAGAAGGAGATTGCTAAGAATTTAGGGCGTAGCGTTGGCGAAATTTACAGGATGCTGAGCTGTCTAGTCGACAGAAACTACGTCTCCCAAGTAGACGAAAGTTCTTACACGATCACGACGAAGCTTTATGAACTTTCTCACATCAATCCGCCCACCCATCGATTGCTTTTTGAGGCAATGCCAATCATGCAAAGATTGGCCAAAGAACTTGATCAATCCTGCCATTTAACTGTGTATTCCCAAGGGAAGCAATTAGTGCTTGCCAAAGTAGACGCACCCAGTGGCATGGGTTTTAGCGTTCGAACAGGATCAGAGCTTGATGTGCTAATTTCGGCTTCTGGTCGCGTGCTGCTTGCTTTTCAGGACGCTGAAACAACTAAGTTGTGGATCGAGGAGTCCATTCAGAGACGCTCAGATCAATCAGACCCGCAAATTAGTGCCATCTTAAACACCATTAAAAAGGTCGGATTTGAGTCTATACCTAGCGTGCAAGTGCGTGGGCTTTATGCTGTGAGCTTCCCGATACTGGATACTCAGGGTAAGGCCCTTGCCGCACTAACGGTTCCGTATGCTGAGCGTATTGATCAGAACCAACGTAAGTCCATTCCGGAGGTGACAGCAGTCTTAGGGGCTGCGTCCAGAATCCTTTCTGGAAAAGTCGGTGGAACTTTTAAAAGTAATTTAGCTACTTAGCATTTTTAGAGAATTGGTAGCTAAGATTTTAATCGACTCGAGCGCCCGATTGCTTCACAATGCGAGCCCATTTTGCTAGTTCTGATTTATTGAAAGCAGCAAACTCTTCGGGGGTATTTCCGACAGGTTCAGCACCGAGGGCTAGGAATTTTTCCCGAACTTCTGGCAGTCGAGTAATTTGACGGATTTCGGAAGAAAGCTTTTCAACAATGGCTGGTGGGGTAGAGGCTGGGGCCCACATTCCATACCAAGTGCTGAAGTTGAATCCCGGCAGTGCGCTTTCTGCAATTGTGGGAATGCTTGGAAGTGCAGAAGACCTACGCTGAGTGGTGACAGCAATTGCTTTTAGTGTTCCAGCTTTAATAAAAGGTTGACTTGATGGTAGCGAGTCAAACATCAACTGTACTTGACCACCTAACAGATCCGTCAAGGCGGGAGAGCTTCCTTTATAAGGAACGTGCTGCATGTTCTCAATCCCCGCCGCCACTTTGAATGCTTCACCTGCCAAGTGAGGCGCTGTTGCATTACCCGAAGACGCAAAGTTAATAGGAGTTTTAGATGCTTTGATCCACGCAATCAATTCCTTAACTGAGTGAACAGGCGCTTTTGTATTCACTACAAGTACCAAGGGAACATCTGCAAGATTGCTAAGTGGAGCAAAATCAGCAATCGCGTCATAACGAGGTTTGTCGTACAAGCTAGGGTTAATCACATGCAGTGACGCGTTGACTAGCAAGGTGTATCCATCCGGCGCTGACTTTGCCACCATGTCAGCCCCAATCATGCCGCTCGCACCGGGCTTGTTATCAACTACGACGTTTTGACCTAAACGCTCGCCGAGCTTTTGTGCAACGATTCGACCTAGAACATCAGTCGGGCCACCTGGGGGAAATGGAATGATGACTTTGATTGGGCGACTTGGATAGCTTTGAGACCAGCCAGTCATAGGTGCCAGCACCCCACCAGTGACTAACATTTGTAAAACATTGCGTCGATTCATCATTTTCAATTCCTGTCAAATTCCGTTTTATGACGAGATAGCGGAGCCAGAAACAAGCATCGCTTGAATTTCATTTTTTGAGTAACCCATCTCTTCAAGCAGTTTTTCGGTCTCCCATCCTTTTGGTTGTGAAGATTCACGCAGTTGAAGATATGAATCATTAACTTTGATGGAGGATCTAATAGCTGAAGTTTTTCCTTCGGTTGGATGTAGCTCGCTTTGAATTAATCCGACGGCTTTAAGATGCTTGTCGTGTGGCAGTGTCTCGAGGGTGTGGCAAGGTTGAGCTGCAATATCTGCTTTTTGTAATAACGCAAGCCATTCATCAGTTGTCTTGTCTGTGAGTGGTGTTCCTCGGATTTCAAACCATTGAGCAACATTTTTGGCACGAGCTGCTACAGAGTTGAATCTGTCGTCCTCTAACAAATGATCTCTGCCCGTCACGCTTAGGAATGCACGTACCTGTGGGTCTGTGTTTACAGTGAAGGAAATCCAACCATCAGATGTTTTGACCGGTTTGTTGTGAGGGCTGAGCAATCGGAGATCGCCAGGAGGTCCCACAGGTGGGTCGAAGCTATGTTGAGCAAGGTGTTCTTGCAATACAAATGCAGCCATGGTTTCAAACATAGGAACTTCAATCGTGCTTCCGTTGCCACTCGTACGTTTTTCAACGATTGCGGCAAGAATTGAACTAGCTGCAATTTCTCCTGCGACGTGATCACAAATTAGCATAGGTACATAGTTTGGACTTCCATCGCGACGAAGAAATAAACCAGCCATACCTGTAACGCCTTGAACAACGCTGTCGTATGTTGGTTGGCCAGCATATGGGCCTTCGGTTCCGTATCCTGTGATGAGACAGTAAACCTTCTCTGGATAGCGATTACGGATTGTTTCTGAATCTAAACCGAGCTTTTTCAGCGCTTGTGGTCGCATGTTTGCAACGATGACGTCTGCTGAGGCAATGAGCCTATCCATAACCTCTCTGGATTCTGTTTTTTTTAGGTCTAGGCAGATGTTCCGTTTTCCACGATTCAAATGTAGATAAGTACCAGAGTGCTGTCCAGTTGGAGAGATGCCGCCGAGGCCTCGCATCAAGTCGCCTTCGGGATTTTCAACTTTGATGATTTCCGCACCATATTGACCTAATCGCCATGTGCAGACAGGGCCAACGACAACGCTTGTTAAGTCCAAGACACGAATGCCTTTTAAGGGATTAAAGCTCATGTGGTTCTACTTCCATATCTACTGCAAGTGTTGAGCGGTTGTCATAGGCTTGCAGTTGCCACTTAGAGGTGCTCTTGTTGACGACCATCGTGATGGGACTTCCACAAAATAATGGTGCAACGTGACGAGCTTTGATCGTTGATGGAGACACGCCCATTTCCATTCTTAAAAATTCCGTAAGCAGCAATGTAGCCAAGCCTCCATTGACTACTAAGTCCGGAAAGCCCTCGACGTTTCGGGCATGGGATCTATCGATGTGGATTTTGTGGGAATTGAAGCCCAATGCTGTTGGCGCGCGTCCAATATTCCTCAGGCGTGCGCGCCGAGCGAATACTCAGGGACTGTAGCCAGTCTTGAATGACTGACCTGTGGATAAGTTTATCTCACGGATAGTTTTAATACAACTTCATGCT